>Ga0209597_1000597_pt1 | contig 23879 bp, 25 predicted proteins | sample M_140625_MF_Meta_FD_187316 | JGI IMG/M metagenome (GOLD analysis project Ga0209597, IMG submission 187316) | Freshwater microbial communities from Lake Montjoie, Canada to study carbon cycling - M_140625_MF_MetaG (SPAdes) (version 2) | ecosystem: Environmental > Aquatic > Freshwater > Lake... | reverse complement strand
TCTAAACCTATTCAAATTGAAACTAAACCTAAAAGGATTAAGAAATGATAAGACCCTTTGCAGATAAGATATTAGTAAAACCAATTGAGCGTGAAGCCAAGTCAACTATTCCTGGCTTTATATACGATGAAGAATACAATACAGGCGTAGTTGTAGCAGTTGGCCCTGGCAAAAAGATCAAAGAAGGCAAGTATGAACCTGTTCATGTTAAAATAGGTGATCGAATCAGATTTGGAACTATGGGTAAAGACGAATATCTTAAATTTCAACCTGTCATGGATAACGGTGAGAAGTTTCTTATTATGTCATGGCAAGACGTAGCATTTATTGAGGAGCAAGAAGATGGCAGTTAAACCAGGTTTATATGCAAACATCCATGCAAAACAAGAAAGAATCAAGCATGGCAGCAAAGAACACATGAGAAAGCCAGGCACTAAAGGCGCACCAACAGCTGAAGCATTTAAACAATCAGCAAAGACAGTAAAAAAGGGAGTAAAATAATGCCGTTAAAGAAATCTACAAGCCCTAAAGCATTTACATCAAACATTAAGGCAGAGATCAAAGCTGGTAAACCACAAAAGCAAGCAGTAGCAATTGCTTATGCGGTAAAACGTGAAGCATCAAAGAAGAAATCTAAATAACTAACAAAGGATACTATCATGGCCATTAAGTTGGAACTTGAAATCAAAGAAGCAGAATTAGTAGTAGCAGGTCTATATAAACTACCAATGGAAGTAGCAGAGCAAATCGTAGTAAAGATTAAAACTCAAGCTATCCCACAAATAGCAGAGCAACAAGAAGCTGACAAAGTTAAAGCTGAACCTGCACCTGAAGAACCAACAGTCTAATGCAAATAGAACAGAGGTTGCTATCGGAGCTAATTCCGTATATCAACAACTCTAGGAAGCATTCAGACGATCAAGTTACGCAAATAGCGGCTTCGATTAAAGAGTTTGGATGGACTAATCCTATATTAGTTGATGGTGATAATGGAATTATTGCAGGCCATGGTCGCATTATGGCGGCTAAAAAACTAAACATGACTGAAGTTCCTGTCATTGAGTTAGCACATTTATCTAAAGAACAACGCAAAGCATTAATCATTGCGGACAATAAACTAGCACTAAACTCCGATTGGGATTCAAACCTACTAGCTATTGAGCTAAAAGACCTACAAGACTTGGGCTTTGACCTAAATCTTACAGGGTTTGCCGATAAAGAATTAGCGGATATATTAAAGCCTGATCAAGTTGAAGGTTTAACCGATGAGGATGTCGTTCCTGATACGCCAATTGAACCAAAAACAAAGCCAGGTGACATATATCAATTAGGTAACCATAAACTTATGTGTGGCGATTCTACAAGTATAGATCAAGTTGAAAAATTAATGGATGGCAATAAAGCTTCGTTAGTTATAACAGACCCTCCCTGGAACGTTGCTTACGGAACAAATCTTGCAAATAATGCTCAAGGGTATAAAGCACGTGAGATTATGAATGATAATTTTGCAACCGATAAAGAATGGCAAGACTTTTTAAGCGGAACTATGGGTTGTATAAATATTGTTACTCTTCCAGGGTGTCCAATATATTGTGTGATGGGTGCTTCAGAATGGCCTGCTGTAGACAAAGCTTTAAGAGACGCTGATTTTCATTGGTCATCTACAATTATATGGGCTAAAGACACTTTAGTTTTATCAAGAAAAGATTATCATACTCAATATGAACCTATATGGTATGGATGGAAGTCTGATGGCCCAAGAATATGGACTGTTCAGGATAGAAAACAATCAGATTTATGGCAATGTAAAAGGCCCAAACGATCCGATTTACATCCTACAACAAAACCCGTTGAGTTACTTGAAAGAGCTTTATTAAACTCCAGCAATCATGGAGTAATTGTATTTGAACCTTTTTGTGGTAGTGGAAGCACTTTAATTGCTTGCGAAAAAACAGGAAGAAGATGTAATGCAATGGAACTAGACCCTAAATATTGTGACGTAATAGTTAAACGCTGGGAAGATTTCACAGGAAAGAAAGCCGAGTTAATACAGAATGACGTATAAAAGATGGTTTATTGTATTTAGCCACGATCAATCACCATTAGATGAGTGTATATTTACACATAAGGCCAAAGCACAGGATAAATTGGATACTTTAAGCAATAAGAATAAGCTAAATGTGGTGCAATTAGAGTTTACTTTAACTAAACTTGTAAGCGCTTGATTACATACACATTATAGAAAACACTTTGGGTTAATAAAAAAGATGCTAGAACACACACCAACAGAGAAGACTAAAGAGCAAGTATTAAGTGCTTCAGGGCTAGGATTGCCTCAATTACAAATAGCTGCATTACTTGGCATATCTGATGTGACGCTACGCAAACACTATGAAAAAGAGCTAGCGGTGGGCAAAGCAACTGCATCGGCTCAAGTGGCTAAATCTTTATACAACAAAGCTGTATCAGGTGACACTACTGCTGCAATATGGTGGACAAAGGCTCAAATGGGCTGGGGTGAAACCAATACCACTAAATTTGGTAATATTGACGGCACGCCACTTGAAGGCATACAAGTCACCTTTGTAAAGTCAGATGGATCAACAACAACTTAAAGATGCAATAGCCAGGGTTCAGTTTCCACAAAAACTAGAATGCTTATTTGAACCTAAACAATCACGCTATCGAATATTGTTTGGTGGCCGAGGCGGTGCAAAATCATGGGGTGTTGCAAGAGCTTTATTGATTAAAGGCGCTAAAGTGCCAACTCGTGTTTTGTGCGCTAGAGAGTTTATGACATCTATTAAAGACTCGGTGCATAAATTACTATCAGATCAAATCATTGATATGGGTTTAGATGGGTTCTATGAAGTAACTCAAAACACAATCAGAGGATTAAATGGCACAGAGTTTGCCTTTGTAGGTTTAAAAAACAATATTGCTAATGTTAAGTCGTTTGAAGGTATTGACATAGCTTGGGTAGAGGAAGCGCAAACCGTATCAAAGACTAGCTGGAATGTATTAATACCGACTATTCGTAAAGAACAATCAGAAATATGGATCACATTTAACCCTGAATTAGAAACAGATGAAACTTACCAAAGGTTTGTAGTTAATCCACCTGAACACTCTGTTGTTCAGCGTATTAATTGGAACGACAACCCTTGGTTTCCTGAAACGTTACGATTAGAAAAAGACGCCCTAAAGAATAGGGACTTGCAGGCTTACAATAATGTGTGGGAAGGCCTATGCCGAATCACCGTTGATGGCGCTATATTCGCTAATGAGATGAATATGGCGGATCTATCAGGTAGAATAACAAGAGTGCCTTACGATGCCACAAAACCTGTTCATGCGGTCTTTGACTTGGGTTGGGCAGATCACACAGCTATTTGGTTTGTGCAATTCATAGGCATGGAAACAAGGCTTATTAGATATTTGCAGGATACGCAAAAAACTATTAGTCATTACTTGGCTGAAATGCAAAAGTTTGGATATATATACGACACTTTGCACTTGCCACACGATGCCGAGAGTAAAAACATTGCGTCTAATGGCCGCTCTATTAATGACATAGTAAAAGCAGCAGGGTTTAAAACAAACATTTTACCTAGAGTTCCTGTAGTTGATTCTATAAATGCAGCAAGAACCATATTCAATAGTTGCTATTTTGATAGAGAAAATTGCGAGGATGGGTTACAATGTTTGCGTCACTACCGATATGAAGTTGATTCTGATACAGGTCAATTTAGTCGAAATCCACTCCATGATGTATATTCGCATGGCGCTGACGCATTTCGCTATATAGGTTTAATGATCCAAGACAAAAAAGAACGTAAAGCTCAAAAATTAACTTATAGTCCTGGCGCAAGCTGGATGGGATAAAACATGGCAGAAGATAGCATTCAACAAAGTGATAACGACCCACGCATAGCAGATGCGATTAAATTCTTACAGTTTGCCAACGAAGCAGACCAAAACAATAGATCAGAAGCTTTAGAAGATTTAAAGTTTGCAGCAGGTGACCAATGGCCTGTTGAAATTCAAAACAGCCGAGTATTAGAAGCTCGCCCATGTCTAACAGTAAACAAAGTTGACGCTTATTGCCGTCAGATCACTAATCAGATGCGCCAACAAAGACCACGCATTAAAGTGCATGGCATGAATAACGAATCAGACGCAAGAATGGCAGAAATACTACAAGGTATATGCCGCCACGTTGAAACACAATCAGACGCAGACCAAGCTTATGACAAAGCAGGTGACTTTGCAGTAAGAATGGGTTGGGGCTATTGGCGTGTTACTACAGATTATGTTCGTGACGATTCATTCGATCAAGAAATCTACATTAGAGCTATTGATAATCCTTTCACAGTTTACTTTGACCCTAATTCTGTTATGCCTGATGGATCAGACGCAGAAACAGTTTTAATTACTACAGTCGTATCAAAAGACAACTTCCGTAAAATGTATCCTAAAGCCGAAACAGAACAAGGCTTCACAATGCGTGGCACAGGTGACACTAATCCTGAATGGGTTATGAAGGAAGATATTAGAATTGCTGAATACTTTTACACAGAACGCAAATCTATTAAGGTTCATTTACTATCTGATGGTTCGAGTGTTAAGTCAACCGACTTACCTTCACAAGATATATTAGACGCAGCAGGCATTACCATTGTTGAATCTCGTGATTCGTTTGAGAAAAAGATTAAAGTATGCAAACTAACTGCTATGGAAGTATTAGAAGAAGGCGAATGGGCAGGTAAATATATCCCTATTGTTCCTGTGTTTGGTCAAGAAACTGTAGTCGAAAACAAAAAGAAGAAGTTTGGTATTGTTCGCATGGCTAAAGACCCACAAAGAATGTATAACTTTTGGCAAACTTCCCTTACCGAATCAGTTGCATTAGCACCTAAAGCTAAATGGCTATTGGCTGAAGGCCAAGATGAAGGCCACGAAAATGAATGGGCTATGGCTAACATTAAATCTATGCCTGTTTTGCGTTATAAGCAAAAAGACATTGATGGTCAACCAGCGCCTCCACCACAAAGATTACAACCTGAACCACCTCCAGCTGGCATTATGGCTGCGGCTCAATCTATGACTACTGACTTAATGCAAGTAGTAGGTATATTTGATCCAGCTCAACTACCACAAGGCAATGTTTCAGGTAAAGCATTACAAGGTCAGCAACAACAAGTTGATATGACTAACTTCCATTACTATGACAACTTAACTCGCTCTATTCGTCAAACAGGTCGTATCATTCTTGATTTAGTTCCAAAGATATATGATAGAGAAAGAGTATTAAGAATTATTGGTGACGATGGCAAACCTGAAATCTTAACTATTAACCAATATGGCCAAGACGAAGAAGGTATCACAAAGATTCTTAATGATGTAACCGTAGGTGAATATGATGTTGTTATGGATACAGGCCCAGGTTACAACTCTAAACGTCAAGAAGCAGTTGAGTCTATGATGGCTCTGTTTGCAGCTGATCCTAGTTTAATCCAACAAGCAGGTGACCTATTGGTAAGAAACATGGATTTTCCAGGCGCAGAAACGATTGCTGATAGATTAGCAGTAAATAACCCATTAGCTAAAGTTGACGATAAGTCTAAAGTGCCACCAAGAGTTCAAATGCAACTCCAACAACTCCAAGCACAAAACCAACAATCACAACAAGCTATTCAACAGCTTCAAATGGTTATCCAACAACGTCAAGACATCGAAGGAGTCAAACAAGATGCAGAAACTAAACGTAAACTTATGGATGTCACAGCTAAAGCTCACGATACTGAATTGCGTGAAGAAACTAGCAAGCGCAATACAGACATTAATAATGACACTAAAATCCAAATTGAAGAGCTTAAAGCGCAAGTAGCCCTTTTATTAGCAAAAATGAATGGCGTGCAAGCTAAAATGGCTAGTGCAGAAACAACTGAAAGAGCTATATAAGTAAGAATTGATTTGTAAGTGATTTTGTAGTATAAAGCAACAATCTACCAATGGAATCATTGGGTAAAAATCTTGGAGTTATCCATGTCAGAACAAGAACGAGTAGCAACAGTAGTAACTTCTGAAAATTCAGAAGCGTTTTATGCAAATAAGTTGGGTTTAGCTGAACAAGCACCGATTGAGGCTGAAGTAGAAACACCTAAACAGGAAGTTGATACAACAGAGCCAACGGAAGAAGCTGAAGTTCAGAGTGAATCAGAAACAACTGAAAAAGAAACAGAAACAAAAGCAACAGAAGAGAAGAAACAAAACCCCAAGCTTGAGAAAAGATTTTCAGAACTAACAAAGCAACGTGAAGAAGCTCGCAAAGAAGCGGCTAAAGAACGTGAAGCTCGTGAGTCTTTAGAAAGTCGTATTAAAGAGCTAGAAGGAAGAGCTGAACCGAAACCTGTAGAGGAAAACGTTAAGCCTTCGCCAAGTCAGTTTAATGATGCGTTTGAATACGCTGAAGCATTAGCTGAATGGTCGGCAGAAAATGCCCTTTTGAATAGAGATAAAGCCGAAGCTGAACGAAAAATTCAAGATGAACGATCAAAAATCATTAAATCTTGGAATGATCGATTAGTTAATGTTAAGGCGGATTTACCTGATTATGATGAAATGATTGCCTCTGCATCCGACATAACTGTCAACGATGCTATAAGAGATGCAATGTTAGAGTCTGAACAAGGCCCTAGAATACTTTATCATTTAGCAGAAAATCCTGAGCTAGCAGAAAAGCTAAATACTTTATCAACAGTGAGCGCCCTTCGAGAAATTGGAAAGTTGGAAGCAAAGTTTGAGGCTAGTGAAACACCTAAAGATGCCAAGACTGACGCTGAAACTAAACCTTCTATTGCACGCAGCAAAGCACCTGCACCAATTAGTCCTATAAAGACAAGTTCAGCAGTTGCCGATGTTGGAGTAGGTTCTGATGGTGAATTCCATGGCACTTACCAACAATGGCGTGAATCTCGTAAAGCAGGAAAAATTAGGTAGCAGGATATTAAACTCTTAAAATAAGGAAATATCATGGCTAATAATTTACTAACCATTAGCAAGATCACCAACGAAGCGTTGATGGTTTTGGAAAATGAATTAACATTTACTTCAGAAGTTGATCGTAACTACGATGACCAATTCGCTGTTGTAGGTGCAAAAATCGGTAACACTGTAAACGTAAGACGTCCTGGTCGTTTCATCGGAACAACAGGCCCAGCATTAAACGTTGAAGATTTCAATGAAACTTCAGTTCCTGTTACTTTATCAACACAATTTCACGTTGACACACAGTTTACAACTCAAGACCTAGCATTATCTTTAGATATGTTTAGCGACAGAGTTCTTAAACCAGCTGTTGCAGCGATTGCAAATAAGATTGATCGTGACGGTCTTACAACTGCTAAAAACAACACAGCAAACATTGTGGGTTCAGCAGGCGTAGCTCCTACAGGTTTAATCACTTACTTATCAGGCCAAGCATATCTTGATTCTGAAGGCGCTCCTAGAGATGGCCGTAGATCATGTATTGTTGAGCCATTTACATCAGCAACTATTGTTGATAGCTTAAAAGGTCTTTTCAGTCCACAAACTGCAATTGCAGCTCAATATACTAAAGGTTTAATGGGTCGTGATTCAGGCGGTATGAATTGGAAATTAGATCAAAACGTTGTTTCACAAACTTTTGGTTCTTATGCAACTGCTACATTAGCTTGTGCTACTACAACAGCTACAGGTTTCTTAACAAGCGGTTGGGCTTCAACTTCAACTATTGCTTTAACAGCTACTACAGCTACAGCAGGTTTGAAACAAGGTGACGTGATTACTATTGCAAACGTTTATGCAGTTAATCCACAAAATCGTCAATCTTACGGCAAACTTCGTAACTTTGTTGTTACTGCTGACGTTACTGTTGCTACTTCAGGCACAACTTCTGTAACTGTATCACCTGCTGTTATTTCAGGCGGTCAGTTCCAAAACGTGTCTATCTTATCAACTTCTGCAACTGCTGCTGTTACACCATTCAACAACACAGGCGTTGTTTCACCACAAAATATCATTATGCACAGAAATGCGTTTACATTAGCAGTAGCTGATCTTGAGCTACCTGACGGTGTTCACTTCGCTGGTCGTGCATCTGATAAAGAAATTGGTTTATCAATGCGTGTTGTTCGTCAATACACAATCAACAACGATAGTATTCCTACTCGTTTAGACGTATTGTATGGTTGGGCGCCACTCTACCCAGAGTTAGCTTGCCGCGTAGCAGCTTAATGTAACGGTGAAGGGGCGTAAAAACCCCTTCTATTAACTAAACAAAAAGGAAAATATTATGGCTACTTCAAATCCAGGCCCAGCAATAACTCAAGGTGGACACCCACAAGTATTAGGTTCTAATCAAGCATTAAGATTATTATCTTCTGCTGTTGGCGTGAACGCTAATGCAACAGGTGATACAGTTTTACCATTATTAGATTCAACATCTTATTCAGTTAAGTTTGTTGTGTTTACTAATGCTTCTACAAGTTTAACAACTGCGGCAGCAGGTTTATTCCCTGCTCCTTCAGCTGGCGGAACAGCTATTGTTGCTAACGCAGCTTTATCTGCTCTTACAAGCTCTACAGTTGTTTCTGAAAGAACAGTTGCTTCTAACATTGTGCAAACAACCCAAAATCTATATGTAAACGTTGGAACTGCACAAGGTGCAGCTGCAACATTTGATGTATATGTTTATGGTTATGATTTCACAGCACTATAAGCAATTAAAGCATTAAGAGAAGAAGCCATTAAATTTCTAATGGCTTTTTTTCCATATATAGTATAATTAACCAATCTAGCTTCTAGATTTCTTTGCAAAGGAAAAATCATGTCAAAAACAACTATTAGTCGTGGCAATGTATTAGCGCACACGATTGTTCAAGTCACATTACCAAGCACAACATTCGCAACAACATCAACTGAAGTTACTATTTCTGTTCCTGGCGTTAAGTCAACAGATAAAATTCAAGCTCAAGTTGATGCTGCAATGACTGTTGGTGTTGGTATAGGTAACGTTTACACAACAGCTGACAATGCAGTTATTGTTCGTTTGTTAAATTTAACAGGCGCATCAGTAACGCAAGCAGCCGCAACATTATTGTTAAGTGTTAAATCTTGTGAAGATAGCCCTATTCCTGCAACTGTTTTATAAGGAAAAATCATGGCTAATACCACAGTTTTTAAAGCAGCAGGTAAAACATCAGTTATTGCTGTTACAGCTACATCATCAACCTCGATTACTATTAGCCCTAATACTAACGACCAAGTTAATTTTGCTACATTTTTAAATGTTGGCACTAAAGCTTGTGCTGTTAATGTATCTAGTTTAGCTACTGCTCCAGCTGCGGTATTTCCAACAGCAGGCACTCCAGGTGATTTTGTATTGCCAGCAAGTATGACGTATCCTATTACTTTAGTAATTCCGCCAGCTCCATTTCAAATTACTGCAATTTGTGGCGGTAGCGATACAACTACGCTGTATGTAACCCCTGTTGGCGATCAATAATATTAAGGAAATAAAATGACTAGTCCTGCTCAATCAGCGGTTCAAAACTTATTGCCTGTTCAGGCATATTTTGACGCACAAGATAATTTTGTAACGTTTATTGGGCAGAACAAGCCATTTTACGCATCAGCAAATCCTGACCAATCAGGTGTAAATATCACAAACAGCACGATCAATAGCACGACTATTGGTGCTATTACACCGTCAACAGGTGTATTTACTAATATAGCCACTACAACAGGCACAATTTCAACAACACCTTCTGCGGCTACTGATATTGCTAATAAACAATATGTAGATTACGCATTATTAGGCATTTCATGGAAAGCTCCAGCAAAAGCCGCCACAACTGTAAACATTACGCTTTCAGGCCCACAAACAATTGATACCGTTTCAGTTGTTGCAGGCGATACAGTTTTAGTTAAAAACCAAACAAACGCAGCTGAAAATGGTATTTATACCGTTCAAACAGGTGCATGGACTTACGCTATTGGCTCTACAACTTGGTCACAATACATTGGTGCAGTTATCTATATAGTAGCTGGCGGTCAAGCGACTGCTGCATTTTATACAACAGCTCAACCAGGTGGCACATTAGGCACAACTGCAATGAATTGGTATAATCTTTCATTCTCATCAAGTTACACCGCAGGCACAGGCCTTACTTTAACAGGCACACAATTTTCTATTACAAACACAGGCGTTACAGCTGCTTCAGTAGGTTCTGCAAGTAAAACTTTAACGGCCACAGTTAATGCACAAGGTCAATTAACAGCTTTAGCCGATACAAACATAGCTATTGCAGGATCACAGATTACATCAGGCACTATTGGTTCAGCATACCTCACAGGCTCTTATACAGGCATTACAGGCGTAGGAACGCTAACAGCTGGCACTTGGACTGCTTCAACTATTGGCGTGGCTTACGGTGGCACAGGTGCAACCACATTGACAGGTTATGTTAAAGGTAGCGGAACAGCTGCTTTAACTGCATCGGCTTCAATTCCTACAACAGATTTAAGCGGAACAGTTACAAACGCTCAATTAGCTAATAGTTCTATTACAATTAACGGAAATTCTGTTAGTTTAGGCGGATCAACTACAGTTACTGCAACTGCATCTAATGCGCTTACTATTGGATCAGGTTTAAGTGGCACAAGCTATAACGGATCAGCTGCGGTTACGATTGCAATTGATTCAACAGTAGCTACATTGTCAGGCACACAAACATTAACTAATAAATCAATTAGCGGTGCAACTAATACATTAACTGCAATCCCTAACAGTGCATTAACTAACTCATCTATTACTTTTGGCGCAACATCGGTAAGTTTAGGCGCAACAGTTTCAGCTTTTAACGCTGTATCTATCGGTGCAACAACAGCTTCAACAGGTGCGTTTACTTATTTATCAACTAGTAGCACTACAAGCACAACACCTGTATTAGGTTTTAATGCTTCTAATACATCGTTTGCTTCAGGTGCAACTATTTCAGGTAGTTATTTGCAAGCTGTATTACAAAACAAATCAGGAACTGCTGGAGCATCTACTAATTTTGCGGTATCTAATGATTTAGCCACAGACTCAACCTATTATGGTGAGTTTGGTATGAATTCATCTGTATTTACTGCTTCAGGCACTTTTGCAGACTTCTTTTCTATTAATAATGGTATTTACTTTTCAGGTCACGATGGCGATTTAAGCGTTGGATCAGGAAATGGATATAAATTATATTTAACATGGGGAACGCTAGGACAGTCAGCTCACGTTATTAATTCATCAGGCGCTATTGGACTATCAACTAATTTAGGCACAACCGCTGCAACCACAGGAACAACAGGATTTGGCACAAGTGGCCAAGTATTAACTTCTGCTGGCTCTGCTGCCGCACCTACATGGACTACAATCACTTCAGGTGTAAGTATTACTGACGATACAACAACGGCTGCGGTTCGCTACCCACTATTTACTACAGTAACTACAGGTAACATAACAACTGAATATGTAAGCTCTACTAAATTACAATATAACCCAAGCACAGGCGTATTAACTTCAACAGGTTTTGCTGGATCTTTAAATGGCTCTGTAGGTGCTACAACGCCAAGCACAGGTGCATTTACAACATTATCTGCAAACAGCACAACAACAATTAGTGGTGCTTCAACATTTAGTGCAACAGCTACATTTAATGGTTCTACAAGCACATTAGCAGCCGTATTTGCAAACGCAGCAGAAACAACAACTATATCTGCAACCGCTGCAACAGGAACTATTAACTACGATGTAACCACTCAATCAGTTATTTACTACACATCTAATGCGTCAGCTAATTGGACTGTAAATTTTAGAGCTTCAAGTGGCACATCATTAAATACAGCTATGTCAACAGGCCAATCAGTTACAGTCGTATTCCTAGTAACTCAAGGCACAACAGCTTACTATAACAACGCAATCACAATTGACGGCACATCTGTCACACCTAAATATCAAGGTGGCACAGCACCAACATCAGGTAACGTTTCAAGTATAGACGCTTATTCATATACTATTGTTAAAACAGGTTCAGCCGCATTTACAGTATTTGCAGCACAAACACAATTTAAGTAGGAATTAGTTAATGTCATTATTGTCAAGACTAGCCGTTCAAGCAGCAAGAGCTTATGGTATTTTATCGTCTAATCCTAACAATGTAGCTGCATCCTATCTTTCTGTAGCAGGAGGTGGTGGTGGCGGTGGCACAGGTGGTGGAGGTGGTGGAGCAGGTGGTTATTTAACTTCTACTTTTACATTATCAACTCTTAATACTTATACAATAACCGTTGGTGCAGGAGGAAATGGAGGCGCATACAATGGTAGTGGTGAAACTAGTGGAACAAATTCAGTAATTTCAGGCACAGGTTTATCTACTGTCACTTCTACAGGAGGTGGTTCAGGAAGTAATGGTAGTGGTTCTGCTCCTGCTTCAGGAGGTTCGGGCGGTGGTGGTGGTATGTCAGGGCCATATACAAGCGGAGCTTCAGGAACTTCAGGTCAAGGTAGTGCTGGCGGTAACGGTTTTCAAACTACATCAGCAAGTAATGGTGCAGGCGGTGGCGGTGGAGGAGCTTCTGCTGTTGGTGCAAATACTAATGCTGGAGGCACACAAGGTGGTAACGGTGGTGCAGGATCTGCTTCATCAATTAGTGGATCATCAGTAACTTATGCAGGTGGTGGTGGTGGTGGTTTAAGACCAAGTGGCACAGCTTCTTCAGGAGGATCAGGTGGCGGTGCAGGCGGAGGAACAGGAGCTGTTAATACTTCAAATGCAACAGCAAACACAGGTGGAGGCGGTGGTGGAGGAGGAGTTACCGCAGGCGGTGCAAATGGTAATGGTTCTGCTGGTGGTTCAGGCATAGTCATCATATCTTACACATCTGCTACACCTAAATTCATAGGTGGCACAATTACTACTTCAGGTGGTAACCAAATTCATACATTCACATCTACAGGAACATTAACTCCTGCTACAGCAGTTACAGCATCAGTTTTAATTGCAGGTGGTGGTGGCGGTGGTGGTGGAAATACTAATGCTGCTACAACTGGTAGGTCAACTGGCGGAGGTGGAGCTGGTGGGTTAGTTATAGGTTCTACTACACTTTATTATCCTGCTACATATACAGTAACTGTTGGTGCAGGTGGTAATGGTGGTGGAGCTGGTTCACAAGCCGTTGGAAGCACAGGTTCTAATTCAGTTTTATCAGGCACAGGTTTAACTACTGTTACTGCAAATGGCGGTGGTGGTGGCGGTGTGTATCCCACTGATGCAACAAATGGTGGTTCAGGCGGAGGCGGCGGTAATTATTTTTCTAACGCAGGCACATCAAATCAAAGTTCTTATACTGGTTTTACTTCTTATGGAAATAGTGGAGGAACTGGAGCAGATACCTCTCCTAATTATGGTTCAGGCGGCGGTGGCGGTGCAGGAGCTGTAGGTGGTAATGGTTCAGGAAGTGCTGGAGGTAATGGTGGTGCAGGAACTGCCTCTTCTATTTCAGGCTCTAGTGTAACCTATGCAGGTGGAGGCGGTGGTGCTGCTTATGGAAGTGGAGCAACTAATCAAGGAACTGGCGGAACTGGCGGTGGTGGTGATGCAAGAGGTAATGCAACAGGGATTGCTGGAACAGCTAATTTAGGTGGCGGTGGTGGTGGTTGTGGCCATTTAAATGTATCAACAAATGGTTCTTATGCTGGTGGTGCAGGTGGTAGCGGAACAGTTATCATCTCATACGCTGGCTCACAAGTATTTACAGGCGGAACTGTAACATCATCAGGCGGAAACACAATACATACATTTACTGCAAGTGGAAGTTTAACTCCTGTTTATTCTGCAACATATTTAGTTGTTGCAGGAGGTGGTGGTGGAGGTAATACAGGCTATGGTGGCGGTGGTGGTGCTGGTGGGTTATTAACTTCATCTGCATTTTTAAGTATTGGAACTTCTTATACTGTAACAATTGGCTCAGGTGGAGCATCTAATACACAAGGTGTAAATTCTGTTTTATCAGGCACAGGAATAACTACTGTTACTTCAACAGGTGGCGGTGCAGGAGGTAATATTGGTGCTGTTGGTGGAACAGGTGGCTCTGGTGGCGGTGGCGGAGGAAGCACAATAACTACTCAAAGTGGTGGTGCTGGAACATCAGGTCAAGGTTTTGCAGGTGGTAGTGGATTTGGTGGGCCTGGCACTGCTGTTGGTGGTGGCGGTGGTGGAGCTAGTGCAGTTGGACAAACAGCACCTTCAACAACTCAAGGTGGAGCAGGTGGTGCAGGCTCTGCATCTTCAATTACAGGGACTTCAGTTACTTATGCTGGTGGCGGTGGTGGTGGCCATAGTGGAGTAAATAATGGTGCTGGTGGTGCAGGCGGTGGCGGTGCAGGAGGCGCTCCTGCTGTAGCTGGAACTGCAAATACAGGTGGTGGTGGCGGTGGTGCTGGAGGCGGTGGTGCTGGCACAAATGGTGCAGCTGGCGGATCAGGTGTGATAATATTATCTGTTCCTACTGTTAGATACTCAGGGACTACAACAGGATCACCAACTGTAACAACATCAGGTGCAAACACTATATTAACTTATACAGCTTCAGGAACTTATACAGCTTAACAACAAAGGAAATAACATGGCACATTTTGCAAAATTAGAAAACAATATAGTAACCAATGTGATTGTGGTTGCTAACCAAGATATTTTAGATGAAAACGGTCAAGAATCAGAACAAAAAGGTATAGACTTTTGCTCTAACCTTTTAGGTGGAACTTGGAAACAAACATCTTACAACGGCAAGATTCGTAAAAATTATGCAGGTATTGGTTATGCTTATGACGAAAGTCGTGATGCTTTTATTCCTGCTAAACCATATAACTCATGGTTATTAGATGAATTAACTTGCCAATGGAAAGCACCTGTTGCTATGCCTACAGACGATAAAATGTATTCATGGGATGAAGATACTTTATCATGGAAAGAAATAGCCAATGTCTAATCAATATAAATGGAAACTTATTGAAGTAACCGCAGAAGAAGGTTTAGTAACTCATGCTTATTATCATGTAACTGCTACTAACGGTGAAAACACTGTAGAAACAGAAGGCAATTATTATTTTAAAGGTAAAGAAATTAAAATTCCTTATGAAGAAGTCAGAGAGCAAACAATTATAGATTGGATTGATAAGGAAACAACCGTAGATGAGGTTTCTAGTATAAAATCTCGTTTAGATGAGCAATTATTAGAGCTTAAAAAAACCAAAACAGTTGGCTTTCCTTGGCTCGCTAACGTATTCACACCTAATATCTAGGATTTATTATGCCAAAGCCAATAGACATTATATCAAGAGCTTTAAAAGACATCGGTGCATTAGCATCAGGTGAAACTCCAACACCTGAAGAAGCTCAAGACGCTTTTGATATGCTTAACGACCTTATTGACCAATGGTCAAATGAGGACATGATTGTCTTTAACACAACTGAAATTATATGGCCTGTTATTGCAGGACAAACTCAATACACTATTGGCCCTTATCACGCATCACCTAATTTTATTGGCGCACAATTTACAGGATCAATTACAGGTAACATTTTAACAGTTACAGGTATTACGTCAGGCGCAGTTGCTCAAGGTCAAACGTTAAGTGGCACAGGCATTACTGACGGCACTAAAATTTTAGATGAATTAACAGGTGCAGGTGGTAATGTAAATTATGCAGGCACATATATACTTAATACTACTTATGCAAGCCCTGTAGCATCTACCCTTATTCAAGCTTACTATCAAAAGCCTCTTGGCATTGATTCTGCTTATGTTCGTATTAACACAACTTCTAACGGTCAACCTATTGTAAATGGTGGTTTAGATTATCCAATAGCTATTTTAGCTTTAGATGATTACAACATGATTGGATTAAAAACTTTAAATGGCCCATGGCCAAAAGCTTTATATTTCAATCCCAATTCTGATTCAGGTAATGTTTTTGTATGGCCTAATCCTGCACAGGGTGAAATCCACATGTTTGCTCAAACACTGTTTAGAAACTACGCTTCACTTAATGACGATATAAACCTTCCACAAGGCTATTCTATGGCGCTACGTTGGTGTTTAGCCGAAAGATTGATGCCTATGTATGGCAAAGCCTCACAAACGCAAATAGCGATGATTGTGGCGTTTGCTGCACAAGGTAAAGCTACCTTAAAACGCACTAACATGAAACCTATGCAATCTGCAAGGTTTAACGATGCTTTACTATCTAGCCGTCAAAAAGACGCTGGTTGGATATTAACAGGCGGATTCTTTAGATAATGGCAGATTTTGGCTTTGTAGGCCCTAGTTATGAAGCACCTTCCATTTATCAAGATGGCCAAGAGTGCATTAACTTTCGCCCTGAAATTGACCCATTAAAACCTGAAGGTTCAAGAGGTGTTGTAGCTTTATATCCAACGCCTGGTCTTACATCATCAGTTGTATTTCAAAACAAACAAGAAGTTCGTGGTATGCGAACCGTATCAGGTGGATCATACATGGTGGCAGTTGTTGGCCCTTATGTATATGTTTTAACTTCTACTTTAACACCTACATTAATAGGTCAATTAAATACTGCAACAGGCCGAGTAGGTATTACTGATAATGGATTAAATGTTTATATTGTTGACGGATCATATCGTTATACATGGCGCATTTCTACACCTTCCGCTGCTTTATTTACAGGTTCTATTTCAGGAACAACTTTAACTGTAACCGCAGTCACGTCAGGCACAATAGCTATTAGCCAGGCTTTATTTGGTTTAGGCGTTACTAGTGCAACTGTAATCACAGCTTTAGGCACAGGCACAGGTGGCGTTGGAACATACACCATTAATCAAAGCCAAACAGTAGCTTCTACATTAATGAATTCTGCTGCTGTGGCTTCAGTATTAACCGCTTCAATGTCAGGCACTACAATGACTGTAACAGCTAGTTCAGGCACATTGTATCCAGGTCAAACTATTCAAGGTTCTACTGTTTCAGCTAACACAATTATTACTGCTTTAGGTAATTCATCTGTGTTAAGTCAAACTATTGCAGCAGGTGGATCAGGATATGCAGTCAACGATACTGTAACCGTATTAGGTGGCGTTTACGGAACAACGCCTGCAACCTATACCGTTTCATCTGTATCAGCTGGCGTGGTTACAGGATTAACTTTAACTAACGCTGGCTCTTATACTTCCCAGCCTACTAACGATGTATCTACTTCATCAAGTGGCGCTGGAACAGGATTAAAACTTACATTAACGTTTGGCACAGGTTCAGGCTCAACAGGAACATATCCTATAAGCGCATCTCAAACTGTAACGTCAAGAACAATGTATGCGTTAAACTTTACTACTTTACCTTCTACTGATGGTGCGTTTTCAGGTGGCAATACTGTTGACATTGTAGATAATTATTTTGTTTACAACAGACCTAACTCACAACAATGGGCTGCTTCTAATCCATTAAGCCCAATTACACCTGCTTTAAGTTTTTCATCTAAAGATGGCGCACCTGATAATCTTGTATCTTTAATTGTAGATCATCGTGAAGTATATTGTCTTGGTGAAACTTCATCTGAAGTATGGGTTGACGTTGGATCATTTCCTTTTCCTTTTCAAAGAATACCAGGCACATCAACTCAACATGGTATTGCAGCTAAATTTTCTGTAGCACGATTAGGTAATTCTTTTGCTTATGTATCTAGAAATAATCGTGGTCAAGCTCAAATTATGATGATGAATGGTTATGTGCCAACTCGCATATCTACTCACGCTGTAGAACAAACATTATTAAATCAATATATTGATGACGCTATTTCATGGACTTATCAACAAGAAGGCCACGAATGTTATGTTGTTTCATTTCCTACATTAGATTTAACATGGGTATATGACGTATCTACAGGTATGTGGCATAAATGGTTATCTATTGATACCACTAATACTTATCATAGACATCGTGGCAATTGTTGCGCTGTATTTAATGGTAAAGTTTATGTGGGCGATTTTGATAACGGCATTATTTATTTGCTTGATCCTAATAACTATACTGACAATGGTAATGAAATTCGTAGATTACGCAGAGCGCCTCATATTGTGACTGATTTACAACGTGAATACTTGGAAGAGTTACAAATTCAGTTTCAACCAGGCGTAGGTAATCAATCCGATCCAGGTCAAAGCCCACAAGCTATGCTTCGCTGGTCTAATGACGGTGGTTCTACATGGTCAAACGAACATTGGACTTCTATTGGTGCAGTCGGTTTATATAAAAATCGTGCTATTTGGCGCAGATTAGGTTGGTCTAGAGATAGAGTTTTTGAGGTTGTAGTTACAGACCCTGTAAATGCAGTTATAATATCGTCTAATCTTAAAGCTTCAGAGGGTGAAAACTAATGGCTACAGGAAATGGTATTTATGGATCAAGTCAGACCAATCCATACCCACAGACTGAATTTTTAGATGCTGCATCAAAAAGACCAACTCGTGCTTGGCAACAATTCTTTTTAAACTTGCTTAATTTTAGTAGTTCAACCACAGCAACTACAGGAACAGCAACGCTACCTGCTAAACCAGCAGGATTTATTAATATGACAGTAAATGGCCAACAAGTTAAAGTGCCATACTATAATGTCTAGTAAAGCTGTAAATGCTATATATTTGTCTATAAAAAATAAGTTAAATATTACTGAAGAACAGTATGCAGAAATAATGAAAGATTGGGAGTTTGTTGAATTAACCCAAAACAATGAAGTAGTAGGCGCTGTAATTATAAAAGGTAATGAGCTTCATGTAGGCTATAGCAAAAAACCTACGTTTTCAATAAGAAAACATATTAAAGAAACGCTTAAAAAATTAATAGATATAAATGGTTGTGCAGTTACAACTGTAATGAAAAGCAATAAAAATGGTTTAAAGTTCTGTAAACGTCTTGGTTTTGAAATAGAAAAAGAAGATCAAGATAAATTTTATTTAAAATGCGATAGGTGCAACTATGTTTAATCCAAGATTTATAGGTATTCTCAAACATCCAGGCTATAACGATCCGTTTTCAGCTGCAATTGCCGTAGGAGGCTCTTTAATTGGAAGTGCTATAAGCGGAAATGCAGCCGAAGATGCAGCACAGATGCAATCAGACGCAGCCGATAGACAAATGGCTGAACAAAGACGAATATTTGAAATACAAAACAAACAACAAGCTCCATTTAGAGGTGCAGGCTATAGTTCTTTAAATACAATTGGATCAATGCTTCCTGGTGAATACACTAAATATGACGCAGAAGGCAAGCCAATTGGAACAGGCACAGGATCAGGTTATCTTACTAGAGAATTTAGCAATTTAGATTTAAATAATTATTTATCACCTAATTATAATTTTCAACGAGAGCAAGGCGAAGGCGCAACTAGAAATTTATTTAACGCTACAGGCGGTTTAGTTGGTGGAAATGCTCAAAAAGGTTTAATAGACTACAATCAACTTTTTGCAGGCAATGCGTATCAAAACGCATTTAATAATTTTCAAAATCAACGTGGCAACATTTACAATACATTAGCTGGTATTTCAGGTATTGGTCAAACAGCAACAAATCAAACAGGAGCTAACGCTTCTAATTATGGAACTAATGTTGCTAATTTAGATGTTGGTGGATCAAATGCTAGAGCAGCAGGAACTGTAGGCGCAGCAAATGCTTATTCAGGCGGATTACAAAATGCAGGTAATATGTATGCTTTAAGCGGTCTTTTAAATCAAAGAGGAACTGTTCCAGGCTATTCAGGTGGTTATTCATCAGGTGGCGGTTTTGGTGCATTTTTAGGATAAGGATAAGTTATGGCAATTAATCAATTTGACACTTCTATAGCCATGGGAGTTAAACCTCCAACACCTATATCATTACCTGATATGCTTAATATTGCTCGTGGCGCACAAGCATACCAACAACAACAAAAACTTAATCCTGTTGAATTAGAAACAGCAGAATCAGAAAAAGAAAGAAGTTTATTAGGCCAAAGATTAGCTAGAGAAACATTAGCGCCAAAAATTAAACAACAAGAATATGTAACTGAAGGAGCTGGTGTTGAATTAAATTCTAAAAAATTAGAAAACACTAAAAAACATTTTGAAAATGTAATTCAAAACATTTCAACTTTAATTACAAAGCCTGGTTTAACTCGTGATGACATTATTCAAAGAGCTACAGAAATAAATAACAATGCAGGTGGTAACGAACAATCATTAAAGCAAACTTTAGCAGGGCTTCCTGAAACAGATAATGTTAATGATTTAAGAGCTTTTCTTGCTCAAGGATTAACTAAATCTATTGGTGGTTTAAGTCAATTAGACAAATTAGCTCCAGGTGGCGTTTACCCTTCACAATTGCCTCAACTTGAAACATTGCCTGTAACTTCAAATACTCCAAAAGGAACTAATGAAAATGTGCCTGTTACTTCAAACACCTTAAAAGGTAACATGGAAAATATGAACAAACCTGCACACAGTCAGCCTGCACAATTATCTTATCCTGTAAGAACACCAACTACAATAACGCCTTATGCGCCTACTGAAAAAGCAGATCAAGATTCAGGTTTTAAAAATAGAAATGTTTTAATTGATAGACAATCTAATTTAACTACTGACCGAAGAAATCTTTTAGAAGCAAAACAAGTTACTAAAGATTTAGCAAAAGAAGAATGGAATAAAGGCGCAGGATTTTGGGGAATGGCAGGTAGAAATTTATCAACATTTTTAGGAACAGAACAAGGCGTAAAATATAAACAATTATCTAAAGATTTAGCTAATGTTCAAATATCTAATATTCAAGCTAAAGGTGGTTCTTTAGATACAGTTGCAGGTCAACAATTAACTAAAATGGCTAATGGCGATGAAACATATCCTCCAAGCGTTTTACTTAATATTATAAATAGAGCGCAAGCAGACATGACAGAAATTGATAAAAAAGCCACTGCCGCTCAAAAGTTTAGTTCTAAATTTGGCGATAATAATTTTAAATCATTTCAACAAATGTGGTCTAAAAATGCTGATTCAAGAATATTTGAACTTAATAATATTTACAATGATCCTGAATTAAACACAAAAGAAAAAGAAGCTGCAAAAAATAGATTATTTCCTAAAGATAAAAAAGAACAAAAAATATTTATTGAAAAATGGAATAACATTAAAAAACTTGAAGAAACAGGTTCATTATAAATGGATGATTTTGTTCAATTCTTAACAGGTGGCAGTCAAAAGTCACCTACTCTTACAAACGTAGGAAACATAAGACCTGTTGGAAGTTCTACAGGATTTCAACAATATGCTACGACTGAAGAGGGCATTAAAGCTGTTGATGATAATTTAAAGGCTTATGGCTCAAAACATAAAATTAATACTTTAAGAGGTGTTATATCTAGATGGGCGCCTTCGTCTGAAAATGACACAGATTCTTATATCAACTTTGTATCTCAAAAAACAGGGCTTAAACCTGATGAAGAAATTGATCTTTCTAATCCTGCTATTCGTCACATTATTAGTGGCCCTATTATTTTACAAGAGCAAGGCCTTACAAAATTAAAAGGCACTCCTCAATCAACAACTCAACAATCACAAGAACAACCTACAGATGATTTTGTTAGTTTCTTAACACAAAAACCTGAAGTTGCTGTTGAAACAAACCAACAACCAAAAAAATCACTTGCACCTTCTAGAGAAGATGTAATTAAAGCCGTAGCTCCACAACAACAAAAAACCACAGTTGGCGCTTCAACAACTGCATTAGCAGACATAATACCAAACATAGGTGGAACAGTTGCTGATATTGGTGCTTACACAGCTGCAAGATATGGTTTAAAAAAATCACCTCAAGAAGCAAGACAAATTGCAGATGTTTATTCTGAAGGATTTAAAAGTCCTTTTGCAAAAGCTACAGGACTTGCTGGCACAGAAGAATATGCAAATGCACCTGCAAATAAATTAATGGATTTTATTGGTAGAAATATTGAAAAAGGCGCAAGTTGGATTTCTAAAAATACAGGCATGGCACAAGAAGATGTGCAAAATATTATTAATGCAGGATCGTTTGTTGCTCCTGAAGTTGCTGGTAGAGTATATAGTAAAGTCAAAGGAAAGCCTGTTGGCGGTATTGACGAAACAATGTTAGGTCAATTTGCTAAACGTAAAGAAGCAGAAATCGGTGTAGAGCCTCCTAAACAATTTAAATCTCAAATATCTGAAGATGTATTGCATGACGTTAGACTTAAAAAAGCTTCAGAATTACCTGTGCCTGTAGAATTAACCTCAGGTCAAGCAGCTCAAGATCCTATTCTTATATCTCGTGAACGCAATGAACGTGGTTTTAAAGAAGCTCATGCTCAACGATTTAATGAACAAAATAAAGCGCTTCAAGATAATGCTAACATTATTAAACAAAACGTAGCTCCGAATATAACCACTACTGACTATGTAGCAGATGCTTCAAATCTTATTGATTCAGTTAAATCCATTAAAGAAGCTAACGCACTTAAAACTAAAGAAGCATATAAAGCGTTAGAAGAAGCATCAGGCGGTAAATTTCCTATTGATGGTAAAAAGTTTGCTAACAATGCTATTGAAAAACTTACAAGCGAAGATAGATTAGATTATTTACCTTCTACTATTAAAACAAAATTAGATTCTTATGCCGCAGGAACTAAAGAAATGAATTTTAATTTATTTGAAAATTTACGTTCTGATTTAGCGGCTGAAATGCGTAAAGCGGATAGAGCTGGTGACGGCAATATGAAGCATGTTTTAAGCGTGGTAAGAGATCAATTAGAAAACTTACCTATGCAAGAAGGTGACGCTGCATTAAAAAGATTAGCTGACAACGCTAGAAAAACTGCTAAAGCAGATTTTGATCTTGAAAAATCAAACCCTCTTTATAGTAAAGTATTAAATGAAGCGGCTGATAGCAAAGACTTTATACAAAACTTTGTTATTAGATCAAAAAATGCTGACTTTATTAAATCAATAGATTTGTTAAAAAATGATCCTACTGCATTAGAACATTTGCGTTCAGGCACAATGGACTATATTATTAGAGAATCTACGGATGCAAGCGGTAACTTTAGTAATGCTAAATTTAATAAAGCTATTGAAAATCTTAATGTAAATAAAAAATTAGACGCATTGTTTGGTGAACATTCTAAACAATTACAAGATTTAGCAGAAGTTTCTAAAATTGTAGAAGCAAGACCAAAAGGTTCTTTTGTAAACGAATCTAATACTGCTACAGCTATGGGTTCAATGGTTAAACAATATGGTGGCGAATTAATTAAAGGAATACCAATAGTTGGTCGTGTTGTTGAACCTGCATCAAGGCTTTTGCAAGAAAGAAAAATAAATAAAGAAGTTAAAAAATCTTTAAATCCTAAACCAAAAACAAAACTATCAGACATAGGAAAATAAAATGGCAGTCAATCTATCACCCATAGGCAACGGAGTAAGTTTTTTAGGCACGACAGGGTTACCATTAAGTGGTGGCAAGATATATACCTATCAAGCTGGATCATCTACACCGTTAGCAACTTATACAACCAATAGCGGAATTATAGCTAATGCTAATCCAATAGTATTAGGAACTGACGGTAGAACGCCAAGTGAAATTTGGTTGACTTACGGTTACAACTACAAATTTGTATTACAAGATTCAGTGGGTTCAACAATTGCTACATACGATAATTTATACGGCATATTAGGAACTATTCCTGCGGCTTCATCTACATTACCTACAGGCATGATTCTTTTATGGTCAGGAT
>Ga0209597_1000595_pt1 | contig 23904 bp, 16 predicted proteins | sample M_140625_MF_Meta_FD_187316 | JGI IMG/M metagenome (GOLD analysis project Ga0209597, IMG submission 187316) | Freshwater microbial communities from Lake Montjoie, Canada to study carbon cycling - M_140625_MF_MetaG (SPAdes) (version 2) | ecosystem: Environmental > Aquatic > Freshwater > Lake... | reverse complement strand
ACTCGGTTGCAAGGTAGTGTTTGCCCTGACTATGGAGTCCTGCAACCCAGCGCCAACTTAGCGTATTCGATGCAGCATCGCCATCGAGTAAATGTTTTAGAAAAAAATCAGCACCCAGTTGCCAAGGTAAATTCAAAGTGAAAATCCAAATACTTGCAAACCACATCCTTGCATGATTGTGTAAATATCCTTTTTCTTTTAACTCTTTTACCCAGTCATTAAAAGGTTCAACATTCGTTTGCGCATTGATGGCATCTAGATAATTTTTTTTTGTCTCTTTTTTTAACTCTAATAAATCTTTATTATAATCCTGCCAAACCTTTGGGCGCATTTCCAACCAACCCTTCCAATAAGTTCGCCATAGGACTTCTTGGATAAACTTTTCAACTACCGGGTAGGGAAATTTCTTATAACTTGCCTTTAAAACCTCAACCTCATCGAGAATGCGATGGCTAATGTATTGAGATAATTCACTAACATTGTCTCTATTCTCAGGTCCATGATCAAAATTTCTTTGAGATGAATATTTGGCAAGATGATTTAGGCAAAAATATTCTAATTTTTCTAATGCCTTTTCTCTAATTTTTATCATTATGGTCTAGGAATTTATTGAAATTACTAGGTTTTTACCTTAAAAAAAATTGAAGTAAATTGGTAGTGGGGGTTTTGATTTTGAAAAAAAAGTATCGTGCCATACTACTAAAAGAGAATGAAAGTAAAACACTATTAAACGACTGATTTTGCTCTAGTATTTATTTCAAAATTAATGAGGGCTTATAACACAGGGGTTATTGCAAATTTATTTTTTTGTCTTTGCCTTAATCATAGTCAACGTGCTCATCCATAACACTTATTTCTTTATCACTCTTTTTTGAAGAAAATTTGACTTCAGTATGAAGAAGGAACATATTTTTATCAGGAGGCGGTAAATATGTTTATGCCAATACCTGATACTTGAATTAAAAAGTATCAATACTGAATAAGAGCTTACGGACCTCTGCTCTTCTAAAAAAGGTCCACACTACATAAATTTTATAGGTTATTTAAACCTGATAAAAGCGGGGAAAATCCCCGCTTTTTTTGATTTATTACTGAATAAATTTTGGAGTAATCACGCCTTTAAGCGCAGATTGAGCCAGAATAAAAAATACATCAGTGTTATCCAGTACCCCTGTAAAATTTATAGCCCCAGGTCCCATTGCTGAAATTGGAATATCACCTGCAGTATGAACTGCTGAGGTGCCTGGAACTTGGCCGGTTATTAAAAATTTTCCACCTTCATCTCTGCTTAACGCATTCTTTGGATAAACATTTAAGGGCGTTGTATTTATAAAGGGTTGTTGTGAATCTTGAAGAGGCAATTGATTAGTCATCCAATCTTCATGACGGTCGCTATTTCCACCGTAACCAACAATTAATCTAAAATCGATATCAGTTGTTTCTGGATAATGATCATTTGCAGTTTTATAAATTGGAAAACCTGCTTTTTCATAAACACCTACTACTTTGTCTCTAATGTTTTCAGCACCACCCACTTTAACTAATTCCTGAAGTCGAGTGTGCGATACCATAGATCCACCAATTAAAGCAACTCCAGCACACTCATGATCTGCAGTCACTATTACTAACGTATCTTTGTTTTTAAGGGCAAAATCTTGTGCAACTTTTACAGCACGATCAAATTCGATGGTATCTAAAATCCATCTTTCCGTGTCCATATAATGAGCTTGTTTATCAATGGATGCACCTTCAACCATTAATACAAAACCTTTTTGATCTTTAGATAAAATCTCTATTGCTTTTTCAGTCATTTCTTCAAGCATCGGCTGATCTGGGAAACCGTAATCATCAACCACTCTGCCTGTTATTCCATTTTTTTTATTTCGTCTACCGTCAATCTTATCTAGCGCTACATTCATATTAGAGTATGAAAAAAGACCAAGTAATTTGCTAGTGTTAGCTCCACTAAAAGTATCAAGAGTCTTCTTATCAGATGCATAATTAAAACCTGCAGTTTTAAAATCTGCAATCAAATCTCTATCTTTATCTAATTTACCTTCAGACGCTCCCCAACGTTTAACAATTTCTGCAGTATGAGGATCACTCATTGAAAATTGGTAATCATTTTTTTCAGTTCTTGCTGAGCCTGGAGTTGTTGATGGTAAAAACCATTTACGACCGCCTCCCATAAGCACTGTTAAACCACTTAATTTTCTATCATCTAAATATTGATCTACGATGCCAGTACCGGCACCACGATCGCTAGTGTGAATTGCATTAGCTGCAGGGGTTGCATCAAAAACATCTGAAGTTGTTACAAGACCTAAAGCTTTGCCTTGAGTTCTAAATAAATATTCAGATAAATATTCAACTCTTGGATTATCGAAGGCATCAACAGTATCATCAGGAAATACACCTTCTTCATTATTATTCGCTTTATTACCATTTACATAAGCAGCCATGCCTGGAGCTGAATCTGTAATTAAAGAATTTAATGAAGATGTTTTAACTAATCCTGTAACTGGAAAGCTATCCATCGCTAAAGGTTTAATGGACATACCTTGCGTATAACCACCGCTTACAATTCTAGCTGCAGTTCTTTGTGCTGCACCCATGCCATCACCAAGTAAGATAATTATATTTTTAACTTTTTTTCCGCCATTAACTAACTCTACAATATCAAAATTAGTAAAAGCCGATGTAGTTTGACCATCGGATTGAGTGGCAACAACTTTTAATAAATGTCTGCCAGGTTTTAATGTAGAAAAGGCTCTAATAGTTGCAATAGCTGCATTCTTTGGCACCTGAGTCACGCAACCTGTATCGCAATATTTGATTGATAGAGGTAATTTTAATTCAACATCATCTAAATAAAAAACTACTTTAGTAATTTTTTCTTTGTCACTATCTGGGATAATGGTTGATTGAATATCAAAACGTTGATCAGGCAAAAATCTTGCGATAATTGGCAATTCTTTTTTTGATTTAAATAACTCACTGGGTGGAGAAAATCTTGAAATCTGAGGCGCTGCCCATACTGAACCTGTTAATATTAAGAAAAGAAAAGTAACTTTGATTATTTTTGTCATGTTTAATGTTTGTGGGTTAGGGGTTTAATGTCTGATACTTGGATTGCATTCGGTGCCAGTTCAATTCTAAACCAATTCACCGAACCATCTTCTTTTACAAATCTTCCTATTTTGAAAATTCCTTGAACAGTTACTATTCCTTCTCTGTGAGGAATGATCATATCTTTTTGGCTTTGATCTAATACCACTAAAGTTGCAGAAGGAGGTAGATCATTTGCATCGCCATCTGCCTCTTCAGCACTTTGTATAGGTCTTGGTGTTAGCATGAACGAGCCAATCGGATCAGTTTCTCTTTGTTCCATAAAACCACTTAATTGAACGTATTTATTATTAAGTTTTAAAATTTCAGGATCAATTTCAAGTCCTAAAGGACCAATAGGTTTTTTATAAAAATTACTAAAATTAATAACACTCATATTTTCAAACTTTAATTGAGTGTTGTCTGCAAATGTAGGATTAATATTAGAGATGATTAATAAAAAAATTATTAAAAGTTTTTTCACAACGATGTTTTAATTAATCATTGTTAAACATTTGTTACATTTAAAAATATTTATTCAATCTCTAATAGAATTTTTAATACAATTGACCAGAGTAGGCTTTGGCATATATTAAATTATGCTGACAGCGGGACAGTTTATAGAGCAGACAAAAAGACCAACCTGGACACTCAGTTCAAATAATACCGTAATATTGAATATTAGTTGGCTGTTTTATTTTTGCGGGAAATATTAAAAAAAATATAACTAAGAGTAAGCTTAGGTGTGTAAAGGTCATTATTTTTTAGGCATCAAACTTGCTTCGATATATTTGTTATCGAATGTGTTGATTGCTAGTTTTTTAATGTCTTCCTTAGTCACTGATTTAATCACTTTGTCCAATATTTCAGCAGTCTCAAGCGGTTCGTTTTCATGATAGTAGTCACTAATAGCACCTACTAACCAACGATTAGATTGTTTGTCTAATTCGTATTTTCTTAAATGTCCTTTAATGACCTCATCTAGATAGTGATCCGGAAAGTCTCCAGCTTTTAATTTTTCTAAAACTTTTTCGCTTTCTTTTAATATTTTGTCTTTATTATTAGGATCTGAATCAAACATAATGATTATGGAATACTTTGGCTCAGGAAATTTAGAAATACCGTAGTTCTGAACAGATATAGAATAAACCAGGTTTTGCTTTTCTCTAATTTCTTCATGCAGCATTCGGTTTAGAATTGCCTCCGTAGAAAAGATAATGAAACGATTTTTAACGTTGTAATCGAAGCTTTTATTATAAGATCTAATGCTTTTGCTTTGTTTTTCTAGATTTTCAAATACTTCGTATTTAACAAGCTCTCGTTCAACTCGAACCCCATCATCAACGTAAGTTTCTTTTCGTCCTAAATTTGGCAGGCTGCCTAAATATTTAGTTATTAATAATTTAAGTTCATCAACTTTAAAGTCTCCAACAAATGTAAATGTAAAGTCACCTCCATCTTTAAATCTTTCCTTATAAAACGCTTTAATGTCTTCAATGTTTATCTTGTCTATTTCTTCTTTTGTTAGATTTAATGCTCTTGGATTATTTTTGTAATAATTTTCAGCAAACGTTTTTGAAAATCGTGCCTTAGCATCAGTATTTTCTAATTTTAAATATTCTTTTAGTTCTGTTTTTAATTTGTCGATTGAGGTTTTATTGTAATTAATATCTTCAAAGTGCAAATAAATAAGTTCAAACAATTCTTTTTGATAAGCGCTAATCGTTTTTCCAGATAGTCCTTCATAAGAATACGTAAAATAGGGAGCAATCGATACAAAGCCTGGATTAAATAAATCATTAAGCTCAGTTCTAGTAAATGGACCAAGACCACTTTCGCCTATAATTTTTTCAGTATTTTGTATTGAGTGTAAAGCTGGAAGGGGAACATAAGAAAAACCACCTGGACTTTTAGCAGTAAAATTAAATTCTTTTTCTTCATTTTTAGTTGGCTTTAATAAAACCTTCACCCCATTTGCAAGATTAAGTTCTATTACATCGGTTCCTTTGTGTTTAAATTCTTTAACAATTTTTGATCCTTTTAATTCTTTATTAATAAGTTTTTTTTTTGATAGTGCATAATCTGATTGTGCAATTTTTTGCTTAGTGGTCTCTTGTTCAAAAGCCATAAACATTTCTTTGTTTAAAAGGTTTTTGTATTTTTCAGGACTTTTAAAAAAAACTATCCTGTCATCTGCTTGATGGTATTTACTAAAATTATCATTAATCTCTTTAAGAGTGATTGTTTTCATTATTTGTTTTGCAAGTTCAAACTCATAGTCAATCCCACTCGCCATCTCTTTATCTGTAAAATGTCTTTTGTACTCATCTAAAAGTGCAGCGGATGCTGTTGTATTCTTTTGGGTAAGGGAGATTTCTAAAGAAAGTAATCTGTTTTTTTTAGCAAGCACAAGCTCATCTTCAACAAATCCATTTTGTTTTACTCTTTCAATTTCATTTAATAAGAATTTTAAACCTTCATTAACTTTTCCTTCTTTTAGCATGGCAGTTACAGAATACATTTCCTCTTGTTCAGATAATTCAGAAATATTAACGTAAGCAGAAATGAGCGGACTATCTTGTTCAACAAGAATTCTATTTAATCTTTTTTGAAAAATTGTATCCGTTAAATATCTAATTAAATGATCTTTATAATTAACACCTGTTTCTATGAAAAGTTTAGGTTCTCTATTTAGGAGCTGAATGTAAAGACCACTAATTTCTGGGTCGGTAATATTTGCAAATACTGTCTCATTATATTTAGGAACTGCACCTAGAGGCTTTTCAATTGCAGGTGTTTTAGCTTTGATTGAAGAGAAGTATTTTTTTATTATTTGCTCAGCCTTTTTTTGATCAATATCGCCAACAATAAAAACACCCATTAACTCAGGCCTGTACCACTGCCTGTAATATTCTTTTGCAGTTTCATATTTAAAATTGCGAATGACATCCATTGTCCCTATCGGATCTCTCTCTAAATATTTAGAATTTTTAAAAAGATAAGGTTTTTGTAATTCATTTATTCTGTCTAATTTCCCAAGACCTCTTCGCCATTCTTCTTCAACTATTTTTCGCTCTTTATCGAAAGCCTCATCTTCTAAAGTTAGTTCGCTACCAATTTCTGAAAGAATATGAATGCCGGTATCTAAATATTTTTCATCACTAGTTGGAATCTGAAATTTATAAATGGTTCTTTCGTATGAAGTGCTCGCATTAAAATCAGCTCCTAGTGAAAGACCTAAAGATCTTAAATATTCATCTATCTTACTTTTAGGGTAACTTTTTGTACCATTAAAGGCCATATGCTCTAACAAATGAGCAAGACCTTGTTGATCATCATTTTCATGAAGTGATCCAGCTTTAATCACTAACTCTACATAAGCTTTATTTTTTGGAAGTTGATTATTCTTAACGTAGTAAGTAACTCCGTTATCTAGTTTTCCGTAAGTAATTTTAGAGTCCATAGGTAATATTTTCTTTAAATCTATTTCTGCAGCATTAACGTTAAAGATGATTGCTACAAAAAATATAGTCTTAAAAAGCAACTTCACTAAACTAAGGTTATTAAGATTCGAAAAGTTCATATAATTTAAATTAAACCCCAATTGTGGGTGTGGAGCCTTTTAATCAATCTGTTGTGCCCCAGTAACAAAAAATTGAATATAAACTTAATATAAAATTTCTATTGCCTTTACTCCCCAAATACAATTATACTTATACTAAGACGTTTGACATAAACCTTGTAATGTAATGTTGGATCGGTCTTAAGTAGCAAGTCTTAATACTTTTATATCTCATAACATTCAAAGTTTTCAAACTTCTAGTAAACTAACTAGTAAGGAGAAAAACTATGGATCGTTCAAAAATAGGTCAATTTTTTAAAGATACCTTTAAAAAAGATGACAGCAAGACCCCAGTAAAATCAGGAGAAATAATAAATTTTATCTTCGCAAGATATAGTTATAAAGAAAGAGAAGAGCTTATGAATTTCATTGATGATTTTATTATTCGTGAATTTAATATTAAGCAGTCTAATTTACCCTGGCTAAATTCAACTCACAAAGACCGAGAAGAAGATTGGACAAATTTCTTCGTTTATTTGCGTTTAGCAATTGCAAGAATTTTAGATCAGGGACGTACTCATAAAAGAAAAGAAAAAATATTGAATTAAAATGAAACTTAAATTCAAAATTAATTTAAAAAAGTCAAAAATTCTAGAGTGGATAAAAGTACCTAAAACTTTAATAGAGGGAAGACTTTTAAAGGGTAAATTGCCAAATTTTGTAGAAAAAAAATACCTAAAAGAAACTTTTAATTTTGAATATGATAAAAAAAATAAAATCTTAACTTCAACAGATAATCATCCTAAAGTTATTCACGGAATATATTCTCATTTAAAGTTAAATCTCTTAAAAAAAACTAAAGAAGGAATTTATACTCACGGTTGGTTCACTGGTTATGAAGGGCGATTTATAAAACATGATTTTTTATTTAGACATTTTGTAACTTTTGATGAGTTTGAAGAAACCTTTGTACTCATAAATAAAGTCGCATATTTTTTTAGTAAAGATGGCGATAATAACTTTACATCTCCCGGTAAAGATGGAGAATCTGGAGCTTATGTATGGATGGAGGCAATTTAAAAAATATGGGTACTACAGACTATTTCACACTACTAAAGAAGGCAGAGAAAGGAGATTGCGATTCTCAATTTGATGTTGGTCATTATTATTACAGATTAAGAGAATTTAAAAAAGCATATAGCTGGTGGCTGAAATGTTCTAAACACAAAAAAAGACTCGGGCCGATTTTTAATATTGGTAACCTTTATTATAATGGTTGGGGATTAAAGCAGAATATTAAAAAAGCTCTCCATTATTTTAATCTCGTAATTAAAAAAGCTCCTATCCTGTATCCCAAGGAAAATATTATTTATACTCAACTAGCTCTTTTTTTAATTGGCAAAACTTATTTTGATGGAACTTTTGTTAAAAGAAATAAAAAAAAGGGTTTATATCACTATGAGAGAGCTGCAAAAGTAGGCAACATAAATGCAGCTTATACACTCTCGCATATCTATGGAGTTAAAGAAGATTACAACTTAAAGAAAAAAATATTTTATATTAAACAATGTGCAAAAGCTGGTCTTTCAATTGCTCATGCTGAATTAGCTACTTTAGCATTAGCGGAAAATAATGATAATTTATTTTTAATGCACTTTAAAGAAGCCATGAAAGATGACAAAAAATTAATTAATACTTTAGAACTAACAACAATAGCACGAGATACTTTAAATCAAAGTTTAAGTGAATATAGAAAAAATTTAAAAAGAATTTGGAAAAAACTTGGAAAGAATTTAGTTCAAAAGGCAGTTAAATGAAAAAAAAATTAAAATTAAAAATAGGTATGTATGATGGCGAAGTAAATAAGAAGGATCAGCCGCACGGAAAAGGTGTTTTATCTAATCCTTCCGAATTTACTAAATATATCGGGGAATTTATAAATGGAAAAAAAAATGGAAAAGGTACGTTAAAATACTTAGAAGAGATTAGATCTCAATATAGTGAAATTAATAAAAAACTTCCAAAAGGTTATGTTGCGGCGCCAATTCATAATCCTCCAAGCATGCTTGAATATATAGGTGAGTTCAAAGATGATAAATATGAAGGATTTGGAACAGAAACTTATTCCAACGGAGACAAATATGTTGGCGAATTTAAGAATAATAAAAAACATGGAAAAGGAACTTATACTTGGGGAGAGGGACATAAATATATAGGTGATTGGAAAAATGATAACAAACATGGATTGGGGACTCTTATTTTGTCAGATGGAAGGAAATACGTTGGAGAATATAAGGATGATAACAAAAACGGACAAGGAACCTATACATGGAAGCAAGGTCATAAATATGTTGGGCAATGGAAAGATAATCAATTTAATGGAAAAGGAACGTTTACTTATCCGGACGGAAAAGAAGATAAAGGAATATTCAAAGAAGGAAATTTTAATGGATAAGAAACTTATATTTATCTAGATGGTAAAAAATTTAATTAATTAGAATAAAGTTTATATAGAATAAAAAAAATATGGTAAAAGATCCATTAAGACTAAGTAGATCAAGATGGGATAGTTTTATTAAATGTCCCAAATGTTTTTATTTAAAAGAAAAACATGACATAGGTGCACCAAGTCAACCTGGACATCCTATAAATTCAAGAGTTGATGCACTCTTAAAAGAAGAATTCGATCTTTTAAGAAAAGATGAAAAACCACATAAAATTTTTAAAGAATATAATTTAAATTTTATTCCTTATAATAAACTTGATCCTGAAGTTCTTGCTAAATATAGAAATAATTTTAAAGGCGTTGAAGCAAAATCTAAAAAAACAAAATACACTTTATTTGGTTCTTTGGATGATCTGTGGTTTAATTTAGATACTAAAGAAATAGTGGTGTTAGATTATAAAGCAACGTCTAACAAAAACCTTGAAGATTATAAAATTTCAACAAAACATTATCATAGATCATATTTAAGACAGTTAGATTTCTACGCTTATTTACTAAAACTAAATGACTACCCAGTTCATAAAACTGGTTACTGGTTAATTTGTAACGCTGCTGATGAAAATCAAAAAGTTTTTAATAATAATGTAAGTTTTAAAACTACTTTACTCCCGTATGAATTAAAAACAGATTATATTGAAGATAAACTATTAGAGTTAGAAAAATGTCTTGAAAATAATGAACCTCCAATTTCAGGTGATGACTGTGATAATTGCAGATGGTTTAAAGAAGTAAAAAAAACAGAAGAATTAATTTCAATAGATAAAGACAAAAATAAAGAAGATTTTAGAAATTCTAATTTTTTAGAAATATCAAAAGGAAATTATGAGTTTATATTTCATTGTGGAGATTTGTACACGAGAGAGAATGTAAGTTGGGATGAAGATTTAGAATATTGTAGGTTGAAAATTGTGAGTGCCGAACTTAAAGATGTACAAAGTTTAAAAGTTAAAATTACTTACACAATACCCGACAATGATGACATCGATGAGATGAAAAAGAAAAGTATAAATAAATATAAAATAAATTCTAAAAAACATTTATATACTGTTGAATTATTAAATTTTAATCAAGACGAAGGTAAATTTAAAATCTGTGAAGAAATATGGATTGGTTATGAAAACACCCTAAAAGAATTAATAAAACAATTAAAAAATTTAAAACAGATTTATTTTTACGGAAGGCATTTCCAAGAACCTGAAAATGGACTTATTTTTGATATTAACGATGATGATTATATAAGAGAGGATTGTAATAATCCTAAATGGGAGGATTCAATGTCTATAGAACCTTCTGAGGATAAAGATTCTCTTGAACAATTAATACTTTTAAAAAAGGATGTAGGAAACAATGTTAAGATCAATTTCGAGTATTTATTGGATGAGTCTGAAAAATTAGTAAAACAATTCAAGATTACTGATTAAAATGAAAAATAAAGATTGGAAAAAAATATCTAAAGCATTGAAGATTATTTTTGAAGATGGAAATAAATTTAAGAATTTACCTGATAAATTTAAAAAAGATAAAGAAATTGTTTACGCTGCTATACAAATAGACTCCGTAGTATTAAAGTTTGCAGATGAAAGTCTAAAAAAAGATAAACCTTTTATTCTGCAAGTGGTTGGTTTGTGGTCGGATGTGTTAAAATATGCAGATATAAGTTTAAGAAAAGATGTGTCTGTAGTTCTTAAAGCAGCAAAGAATTGGAGTTCAGCATTAGAATTTGCAGATGAAAGTTTAAAAAAAGATAGGTCTTTTGTTCTTGAATTAGTCAAGCAAGGTGGTTTTTCACTTTTTTATTTAGATAAAATTTTCAGAAAAGATCGTTTAATTGTAAAAGAAGCGGTCACCAATGATGGTGAAGCATTAGAACTTGTAGATGAGAGTTTTAAAAAAGATAAATCAATAGTTAATCTTGCAATAAAATCTTATGGAACAGCATTACAATATACTCATCCAAAACTAAAAAAAGATCAGTCAATTGTCTACGAAGCAATAAAATCAGATTACGACGCATTAGAATATGCAGATAAAAGTTTAAAAAAGAATAAATCTTTTATTATTAAAGTGGTTAAATTTTGGGGTTCTGCCTTAGAGCACGTCGATCAAAGTTTAAAAAAAGATAAAACAGTTGTATCTCAAGCAGTTAAACAAAATGGAAATGCGCTTGAGTTTGCAGATTTAAGTTTAAAAAAAGATGAGTCTATTGCTCTAATGGCTGTTAAACAAGATAGAGGAGCATTAAGATTTGTACACGAAAGTTTAAAAAAATATATTGAAGAAAAAATGTTATCTATTTTTGAAAAAAGGTTAATTATTAATAGAAAAAAATTCATTTAAATTGAAAAACCTCCAAACTCTGGTGAGGATTATGATAATTGCAGATGGTTTAAAGAAAAATTAGATAAATTAACCTAATTAATTAAAATAAAATTTTTTTTTATTTGCTTTATTTAAGCAAATCAAAGTAACATAAATAAATTATTTATTTTAAAAAAAATTTATAAATAAACTAATGAATAAAAAAATAAAAGCTTTAAGTTTTTTTTCTGGTGCAATGGGACTGGATATAGGATTAGAAAAAGCAGGCATAGAAGTAATATTAGCCTGCGAAAGTGAAAAGTTTATTAGAGAGACAATAAAACTTAATCGACCAAATCTAAAAGTTCTTGAAGATATTAATAATTATTCAGCTAACGATATCAGAAAACTTGCCGGATTAAGAAAAAACGAGAAAATTGACTTGATTATTGGTGGTCCTCCTTGTCAGGCGTTTAGCACTGCAGGTAAAAGATTATCTATTAATGAAAATAGAGGAATAGTTTTTATAAAATTTTTAAAATTGATAAAAGACTTAAATCCGACATATTTCGTAATTGAGAATGTAAGAGGTATTTTATCGGTACCTTTAAAGAAAGTTTCTAGCATTAATAAAAATAAAAATTTACAAATTAAAGATGAAAAGGGAGGGACGTTTTCCTACATTATAAATTTTTTAAAAAAAAGCGGTTATAAGGTGAGTTTTAATCTTTATAATTCAGCTAATTTTGGAACACCGCAGATTAGAGAAAGAGTTATTATTGTTGGAAATAAAGATAAAAAACTTCCTTACTTAACGCCAACTCATTCTGAAAATGCTGAACATGGATTAAAAAAATGGAAGACATTTTATGATGGCGTTAAAAATTTAGATAAGCAAAACCATAATTTCACTAAATTTCCAGAGTCCCGATTAAAATATTTCCGAATTTTAAAATCAGGACAAAACTGGAGAAATTTACCAAAGAATCTTCAAAAAAAAGCAATGGGTAATTCATATAATTTAGGTGGAGGGAAAACAGGATTTCTTAGAAGATTAGACTGGAATAAACCTTCACCAACTCTTGTTACAAGTCCAACAATGCCAGCTACTGACTTATGTCACCCAACATTAGATAGACCATTATCAATAGAAGAATATAAAAGAATTCAAGAATTTCCCGATAATTGGAAGTTAAGTGGAAATTTAATCCAGCAATATAAACAAATAGGAAATGCAGTGCCTGTAAGTTTAGGGGTTGCTATTGGAAAATTAATAGCAGATGATATTTATGGAAATAAGATCATTCAATTAAAAGATTTTAAATATTCTAGATATTTAAAAACTAGCGATATGGATTGGCAGATTAGTTTAAATCAAAAATCTTTTAATTTCTAATTAGTATAAATTATAAATATTTTTATTATTGAGCTTTAATTTGTAAAAACTTAAGAAAGGATTCTTCAGTTAATTTTTTGCAATCAGTTATTTTTTGTATTTCATTCCATTTAAAAGTATCTAATTTATTAGCAACTCTTCTAAACCACATTTCAATTTGTGTATTATTCCTAACTGTTTTGGATGAACTATTTTCTGTATTACTACTATTTTTAACCTGAAACGCTCTCCATTTTAAATTAGTTTTATTATTAATTTTTTGGATAAAATCAATTTTGTCTAAAACATTACCTGAACACCAAACCCAATCTTTATCGGACAAATTTTCATTAATAAACTCTTCTAGATAATGTCCAATAATATTTTCTGCACCCATAGCTGCATTGTGATATTTAATTACTAATTTAATTTCTTCATCAGTGTAATTAAATTTATTTTGTAAAAAGTTATAGACAGCGTTGTCTGGAGCTGTTTTAGTTATACTAAATGATTTAATTCTATTTGTTTTAAATTTATATTTTAATAAATCTTTATGTTCAGCACTTAATCTTTTATATTTAGCCTTTTTAGGATAGCTAAGCGAACCAGGATTATCTTTTTCAAATTCTAGGATAATTTTAAATTCCTTCTCTAAATTGCTCATTTATATTTAATACAATTTATATACATAAATTTTCGTTAGCAAGAGAAGTAAAATTGTTTTAAATTTAAAAAATAAAATGTTGTGTTTATCTAAATTTATTGAGCTTTTTAATCTTGAAATTGAAAAAAAAAAAAATTTTTTAATATTTTTAATTACAGGTAATAAACCATTAGTTTCTGAAATTATATTGAGTGAAACTATAAAAAAACAAATCGCTGCCAAAAATGGCAATAAAATTAGATCTAATATTCGAGATATTCTTAATGACAAAGATGAAGAATTGATTTTTTTTAAATTTAATAAAAAAAAAAGTAACGATAAATATATTTTATATGACGTATGTTTATTTCTCAATAAAAATGAAAAAAACCTGTATGTTTTTAAAAATATTCATGAAAATCTTATTGAGGAATTATCAGAAATAAAATTAAAAGATTTTGTTTTTCTTAAAACTGAAAATGTTGTGCAAAATAAAGAAATAATAAGCAACAAATTTGTAAAAATTAATAATTTACTATCAGTAATAAATTTAGTTGAAAATTTTGGTTTTGATTGGCTATACAAAAAATCTTTTTTTATCAAACCAAATTATTATAATACTTACAAATCTTTTAGTTATTCAAAACAAGAATTAAAGTCCTTATCGATTGATAATGCAAATTTTTTGTCAGAGAATTTTTTGATATTTTCATCAGCTAGATCAGATATTAATCTCGCCGATGATAATAAGAATATAAAATTTTACGGAAATTCAGAATCTTTTTTAAATTTTTTTGATGAAAATACAGGTGGTTATAATCTTGTGAAATTAAATATAGGCGAAGCAAAATTTATTAACGCCGTACAAAGATTAGATAACATTTGTTCTGATAAAAATTTAATTTACAATTCTCCTTTTTCAGAATGTGATTTTTCTATTCAATCGGGGATTATTTTATTATGATTGATTTTTCATCTATTGATAAAAAATTTGATATTTCTTCAATTTTTAAAGTTGATTATATTGTAGTACATAAAATTTATAATCATGACTTTGAACAGTATAGTAGAACGCTTTTTTATCTTTTAAAAAAATTATCAGAATTTGTAGAGGGTGACTCAAATTTAGAGAATTTCTTTAAATTCTTTATGGGGTTTAGAAAAATTTGCAATAAAGTCCCAATAAGTTTTTGTGAAAATGCTTTATTTAATGAAACTAATAAATCATTCGATCATAATAAAACTATTAAAATTTTGTCTGGCTTTTATCCTGAATATGAAGAAGATTTTATATATATAAGCAAAAAATATATAGAGTTAAAATATAGCAAAACTAATCCATTTTTTTCTAATAATAATCTTGAAAATAGTAATAAAAAAAATTTATTTTTAATAGAATCAGAACTAAGTAAAAAATTAGTATGGGAATATAAATTTTTTAGAAATAATTCTTATTTTAATAAAATTTATGACCATAAACTTGAAACAGTAAGTTTATTCAACCCCTCACTAGAATTATTACAGGAGATTGTGTATTTAAATATTTCTGAATTTATTAATGTTTATAATTTCGATTGGCTTCAGATTGATTATAGTAATCTTGGTCTGTTTGTTTCTAATCAAAACATAAAGATTAGACCGATAAATATTAAATTTCTTGAAACACCAAAACCTCTTAAATTGTTAGATAATAAATTATTAGGTGTGATTGTTGAGGAAGATATTCTGCTTTCCTCAGATTTAAATGAGATAATTTTAAAAATTGAACGAGAAAATCTTGAAGAAGAGGAGGAAATAAAAGATGCTTCTTTAAAAGAAATGAATAACTTGGAAAAGATAAAAGCTACATTGGTTCAATTATCAAACGGTAAAGTAGCCTTTTTAAAAAATCAACCAGGCTTCGATCAAATGCAAGATGTTGTAGTAAAATCTATAACTGGAAAGGTTGAAGTTAAGTCAAAAAAAGTTGATCAAATTAAAATAGGAGAATTTTTAGTATTTCAGGGGGAAAGAGCAACTTCAATGCTAGAAGAAGAAGCTACACTACACTACCCAGAATCTACTTATTTTTATTCACAAAGAAAGGAATGGAAACATAGATTAGAGAGCGAGATAAATAGACTTGGATTAGAAAAAGTGATTAAAAAAATCCAAGAATTTGGTGGTAGAAAAAAAATATCTCTAAATAATATAAAATATTGGATTTATCCAAAGTCACTTAGAACAGACGATAAAATTACTTTTTCATCTATAATGAAATTGTGTGGTCTTCACAATAAATCAGAGGAAATCTGGAATAATATGGGTGAGTTAGAAAAAGCACATTTGCAAGCTGGTAAAATTATAAAAAATAAAATTAAAAATACAATTTCTAAGACTAATATTAACCAATTAGTTAATAAAGGTTTTCAGGAGTTTTCATTAAAAGATAGTAGTGGAGGCGGTTCTTTATATGTTTATAAGATAATAAAAAAAGGAAAAACTTTAAAGGTGAAATTTAGTTATACAGACAAACCTTTAGACCCCAAAGAATTTCTAAGCTGATAATGGCAACACTTATTCCAAATATAATAAAAAATTCTGCTCAAAGCCCAGGGGAGATTTTATTATTTAATTATTTTAAAAATGAAAATATCCAAACTAAAGATTGGAAAGTTTTACATTCTTTTGACATAGCTCAACACAGAAAGAAAAAAAAAGGAGAAGCTGATTTTTTAATTTTAATTCCGTTTAAAGGTATTTTGTGTTTAGAAGTTAAGGCCCATCAAAAAATAACTAGAGATAAAGGAATGTGGAATTTTAATGGAAATATACAAAGTGAGTCTCCCTTTGACCAAGTTAGAGGTAATTCAGAAGAAATAATAAAACAACTTAAAGAATTTGGAGCCTTTAAAAATATTTTTGTAACTCACTTAGTGGTATTTACTAATTGTCCGTTTTCAGAAAAATCAATGGAATGGAATAGATGGGAGTATGTCGATTTAGATGAAATTAAAAGACATAATCAAAATTTTGCTGAAATATTTGAAAAACATTTCGATTTGTCCATTAATCATCACCAAAATATTCCTGGAAAATATAATTATCTTAATAATCCTAAGACTTTTAACAACTTTACACCTGAATTTTGTAATCAAATAGTTAATCATCTACGAAAAGATATTGAGTGCTTTGTTAGTCCAGCAGATTTAACAAAAGATTTAGATAAAGAACTAAAATGTTTCTCAGAAGAACAGTATAGGGTTATCGATGCAAACAAAGATCATAATTTAATTTTAATTGATGGTTATGCAGGCTCTGGCAAAACCGTTTTAGCATTAGAGCTGGCCAGAAGGAAAGTCCTGGAAGGGAAAAATGTATTATTTTTATATTATAATCGATTAATTAGAAAACATTTAGATCATTATATTGGTTTAATTAACGAGAATGTAAAAAGTGATGTTAATAATAAAAGCATCTCAATTTTCACTTTATATGAATTTTTTAACAGTTTTATTCCAGAAACTTACAAACCAATAATCAAAGATCATGAAGTCTCAAGGAAGAACGAATATATTAACTTTTTACTTGATCATCTTTTAAAAGCAGAACAAGATAAAAAATATGATGTATTAATTATTGATGAAGCCCAAGATTTTATTCATAATTCTTTAGGTCGTAATGCGCTTAAAGTTTTTAATGAAGTAAACTTAGAAAAAAAATCAAAAGTTTTATCTGAAATTTACATTTTTGGTGATTTTAGGTCTCAAGAATTATACGAAATTTCAGAGAAGATCACTAGACTAGAATTTAATAGAATTTTTTTCGAAAATAACCTCCACACCTTAGAATTAAATGAAAATTGCAGAAATCCTCTGAAAATTAGTAATTATGCTGAAATTTTCGGAAAGATTAAATATTCGAAAATTTATAGAAGCGATAACTTAAATGTCATCGACATAGAATTTTATAAAGATAAAAAAGATCAGTTAAATAAATTAAAGAATTTTATAAAAAAAATCTTAAAACAATTTAAGGCATCAGATATTTCTATATTATTTTTTTCAAATGATAAAAATAATCAGAAAAATATTAGTTTAGAAGATTTTGACGAAGAAATTTATGAGTTATTAGGAATAAAAGATAAAAATATTATTAATAATGGTGAAATTATAAACGATAAATACAAAGATACCGTAAGGTATGTTACGTCAATTAGAAAATTCAAAGGTTTAGAATCGCAGGTCTGTATTATTCTTAACATTAGTAATTTTGCGGATGCGAGATCTCCAGCTATACTTTATACAGGTATAACACGAGCCCAATATAAGTTAATTCTCATGTTTGACGAGCAGGAGCAAAAACAGTGGGGTAACTATATTTATGATTGATCATAAACAAAATAGAGAAAATATAATTAGGGATTTAAACCTAAATTTAATAGGGCCTAGTCCTTGTGGAATTCCTTTAAAAATTGATGAAAAACAAACATTTAAAAATTATGAGGAGATGTATTTGCCTTACAGGCAGTTTAATTCAGAAAATCCTAATAATGAAGGTGATGAAATTTTAAACAACCAAAAGCCAAGCGAAAGATATGGACTCGCTGTTCTTTATCCAATTAACCCTATTAGCAGCATTGAAGACGACGAGCAGGAAGAAGAAAGTCTTGATAATAACGAAATACAGAACTCATCTATTCAAACAGAAATTAAATTTGGAGAAAATAAAGAACAAATTATTAATGACAATATAGAAAACTTAAAAAATGATTTAAACATTCAGGTAGAAAAAGATTTATTACCATCCTCATTTAGTTTGAGTTTTTTAGTAGATGCTTCAAAATCTCATAAATTAGACTTTGAATTTACTGGAGGAATCTATGAGCCGTTAGATATGACTAATATTGTCTATACTAATAAACAAGGTGAAGAAAAAAAAGGAAGAGAGTGGTATGCTAGATTTCCTTTTAAGTATTCCGGTGTTGTGGATTTATCTCAAGTTAAAAATAATTTTGTAACACCAGAAAAAAAATTCTCATCATTACCACCGCGATTTGAATTGAAATTCAATGCAGAAATAAGAAATTATCAGAATAATAAAATTATTACTTTTAGCGCTACTAATTATACTGGATCTAAAGAAAAAAGACGAAGACTTGATGACAATTCTATTTTTCAATGTAATTTAAGAATTTTTTCAGAAACATATTGCATTTTACCTTATCCTAAAACTGAGAGCTTGATATTAGATGAAGAAGAGCAAATTAATGACTTGCTATATAGAGACAAGAGAAATTATGCGATAGGGCACGGGATTTCTGCTAACTGGGGATTGCCTGACAAGAGCACGACTTGTGTTAGAGAAATTAATTCTCAGGCCTTGCCTGTAGCGGACGTGCCTAATATCAGCCCAGATGTATTTGATAAAAATAAAAATAAAATAAATATATCAATATTTGATCTAACAAGATCTGGGGATTTTGAAAAGGGAACTAAATCTTTAGAAGATTTACATTATAATTATTTAAATTGGATTAAGAGTATTGAAGTAGATTCTAAAAGTTTAAATAATCGGCATAAAAATGCTTCACAAATAATTATTAGCAATTGCTTTGCTGCATCAGAAAGAATTAAAAATGGGATCGATTTAATAAAAAAAAATAAAGAAGCTAAATTAGCTTTTCAGATTGCCAATGAAGCAATCATGTATCAGCAATACAGAACATCAATTAAAGCAAGGCACATCAAATTTGATGAAAATGGAAATCCTATAAAAGACGGAAATAATTTATCATTTTCAGATATTTTTAACGATAATTTTGATTTAAAAAGTGATGAATATCAACGTATTCAGTGGAGGCCCTTTCAAATTGCTTTTATATTAATGAATTTAAAATCCTTAGCGGAGCCTAATAATTCAGAGCGTGAGATTGTGGACATGCTTTGGTTTCCTACAGGAGGGGGTAAGACAGAAGCTTATTTAGGACTTTCAGCCTTCGGAATGGTGCTAAGAAGAATCAAAGATAAGTCTGATTTCGGTACAGATGTTATTATGCGTTATACATTACGACTTCTTACAGCACAGCAATTTCATAGAGCGAGCGGATTAATTTGTTCTCTCGAGCATATAAGAAAAAATAACCTTAATATTTTAGGGGAATATGAATTCTCGATTGGCATATGGATTGGTGGTGACAGTACATATAATACTTGTAAACAAGCACATGATGACTTTAGAAAAATAGAAAGACCTTCACGAGGTAAACAGAGTAGTTTAAATAAATTTCATATATCAAACTGTCCTTGGTGTGCAGCGCAATTTACAGTAAAAAATTATGAACAAGGAAGAAATCGTATTTATGGATTAAAAGAAAACTTTAGAGAGAAAAAAATATATTCTCACTGTCCTGACAATAATTGTGAATTTAAAACAAAACTACCTATTTATACATGTGATCAAGACCTTTATGAATATAAACCGACATTTGTAATAGCTACAATTGATAAATTTGCCCTTTTATCTTGGAGACCTGAAGCAAGAAGTTTTTTTGGTATTGATAATGAAGGTGTTCAAAAAAAATCACCCCCTAATTTAATTATTCAAGACGAACTACATTTAATTTCTGGACCATTAGGCTCAATGTCAGGTCTTTATGAATTAGTTGTTGAAAATTTATGTACAAACAAAAAAAATAATCAATTTATTAAACCCAAAATTATTTCATCTACAGCAACTATTAAAAATTTCAGTAATCAAATAAAATCATTATTTGGTAGAAGTGAATCAAGGTTATTTCCTCCACCAGGAATTAATTATGCAGAGAATTTTTTTTCAAGGTTTGCAGAAGTGGATGGGAAAATTGATCATAAAAAATATATTGGGATTTATGCACCAGGACTAAGATCTTTGCTGACATCACAAATAAGAACTTTTACATCACTATTTCAGTCTGCTAATTATGATAGAGTAGCTAAAAGAGAATTAAGTAATGAGGAAAAAGATCCTTGGTGGACATTGTTAAGTTTTTATTCTAGTCTTTTTGATCTTGGTTCAGCTCGCAGTATTCTTTCGATTGACATGGAAGGAGAACTAAAAAAATATAAAGATACTTTCGGTATAGAGAACAAAAATATACGTCCATTACCCGACTCTAATGAAATTTTAGAACTTACAGCTGCACAAAAAGATAGTGTAGAAGAAAATTTACAAAGACTATCTTTTTCTAAAAACCAATTATCAGATAACAAATTTAAAGCTGTAGATATTTGTTTATCCTCGAGTGTTATTGAAGTTGGGGTCGATATATCAAGAGTTTCTCTACTCAGTATTGTTAGTGCGCCTAAATCAGTATCTCAGTACATTCAAGTATCAGGAAGGGTAGGTAGAGATTGGAAAAATGGAAAATCAGCTTTGGTTGTAACAATTTATTCTCCTACAAAACCTAGAGACAGATCTCTCTATGAACAATTCAGATCATTTCATGAACAGTTATATTCCTGTGTTGAACCTACTAGCGTAACACCTTTTTGTGAACCAGTTTTAGAAAGATCTCTACATGCGGCTCTGTTCGCTTTTGTAAGACAAACATCAAAATTAGATGATGCAAAAAATAAACCTAGCTATAGTCATTATGTTGAAAAGTGTAATGAATTTAGAAAAATATTTTTGGAAAGAGTTAAGCTTGTTGACAATAAATCTTTAGCAATTGCCGAAAAATACCTTAATAAAAAAATTCTTTATTGGCAAAATAGCAATTTTGATAATTGGGAGGCAGGTAAAAAAGATAATGAAACACCGGTATTAGTACCACAGGGGAACTATTTAAATGAAAAACTGAAGTTTAAAACTTTTCAAACAATGACCTCTATGAGAAATGTCGATGCTGAATGTATGCCAGACATAAGCAGCTATTATTTTAATACAGGCGAAGAAAGCGAGACTACTTGAGTATACTTAGAATCAGAAGATCACAATTAATTTCAAAACATGGGGTGGGATCAATTTACCCAGGCACTGATGGTGTATCTCGTATTACAGCAGGTTTAGATTATTGGTTTAAGCATGAAAATCCAGAAGATAATAAAAACAATATAAGAGAAGATGATTTTAAAATTAAAGAATGGAGACTTCAATTACGATTGGGTGTTTCTCATTTTAAAATGCCACCAGATTATAGAAAGTTTGAATATTTTTTACAAGGACAAAAAAATCTAGGACTAAAAATTCCGTTTTTAAGATTTCCTACTTGGCATCGTTGCGTAAAATGCAACATGCTATCTAGACCATCGAATGCATTGACAATTAAAAAAATGTACACATGTCAAAAGAAACCCAAAGGAAAAACTTGTGATGGAACTTTAGTGCAAGTTCCTTTCGTAATATTTTGTCAAGCAGGTCATATAGAGGATTTTCCTTGGAATGAATGGGTGCATCGGAATCATAAACCAAATTGCGACGGAAAATCTTTAAGTTATGAGTACCAACCATATAAATCTGGATTAGATGGGGTTGTAATAACTTGTAAGTCTTGTTTTCAAAAAAGAAATTTAAAAAATATTACAAGCTCATCTAAAAATAATTCTTCTACCGTTTTAACCGATTCACTCGAAAAGGATTATAGATTCAAATGTTGCGGTGCAAAAACTTGGCTAGGTGAAGGAAAATTTGAGGATTGCAACCATCCAGTAAGAGCCTCTTTGAGATCAGCAAGCAATCTTTATTATTCCAAGGTTTTGTCTTCTATTTATTTACCAAGTGTCGCAGATGATATTTTGGCTGAAATAATACAGATATTAAGTGAAAATTCAAAAATTGACGATGTAATTAACATTGGTTTGGATTTTAAGAAGAGCCCTGAAGATATTTTACTTAAAATATTAGATGATTTTTCTGAGGAATTAAAAAAATATTCTCCAGAAAATATTAAAAAAGCTTTAGATTTTCTGATATCAAAAGAAAAGGATGACAAATCTCATTCTAATTACGTGCATGGAGACGATCCTTACGATAAAGAAATTCCTTTTAGAAGATTAGAGTACAATAGACTTTTAAGCAGCGATAGTAGCGAAGAATTAATTATTGATAAAAAAAATATTAATAGTTATCAAAAAAGTTTTTCGGAATATTTTTCGTCTATATCACTTATTAAAAGATTAAGAGAAACTAGAGTCCTTTATGGATTTAGCAGACTATTTCCTGATGCAAATAAAGATAAAGATATTTTTACTATGAAAAAAATGCTTAGAGAAAAAAGCTTGAGACCAGCGTATGATTGGTTGCCCGCTGTTAAAGTCTATGGAGAAGGTATTTTTTTAGAACTAAAAGAAGAGAAAATTTCTGAATGGGAAGAAAATATTGAAGTTAAAAATCATATCAAAAAAATACAAAATAATTTAGATGCCTTAACTACAAAAAGAAAACTAACGAGTAGAATTATATCACCAAGATTTATTTTGCTTCATACGCTATCTCATGTTTTGATCAATAAGTTTATTTACGAAAGTGGCTATCATTCAGCCTCTTTGAGAGAAAGAATTTATTGTTCGACAAATTCAAATGGGAAAATGTCGGGAATTTTAATTTATACAGCTGACGGCGATTCAGAAGGAACTATGGGTGGATTAGTTAGAATGGGAGATGCGGGAATTATTGAAACTGTTGTTTTAAATTCTATAGAGAACGCTAGATGGTGCGCAGCTGATCCCGTATGTAGTGAGATTGGCAAAAGAGATGGGCAGGGATTAGAAAAAATAAATTTAGCAGCATGTCATAATTGTTGTTTATTGGCAGAAACATCGTGCGAGGAATTTAATCGTTTATTAGATCGCGGTGTATTGATTGATAAAGAATTAGGTTTTTTTAAAAAATTAAACAATTCAAAGTAAGTTTAAGTAAATCTAAATTACTACTAGAGGTTGACAAAATAATATTCTTTTGTTATATTAATAATTCAGGATTAATTCCTGCGAGCTTTAAGCTCTATAGTTTCGTAAGTCTTTAAAATTACGCGCCCTTAAATAAAGCCATTTGGTGGGCATCTCATAAAAATAATGTGTGTTAGCACTCAGCATTTTGCTGCGCGTTGACTAAAAGTAATTTTAATAATGAAAATAAGATGAAAACTATACGTAAACTTAAAGTAGTTTCTAACAATAAGGTTAGAGCTAATAGAGAAAATGCCAAGATGAGTACTGGTCCTAGAACTGTATCTGGAAAAGAGAAGGTTAGTGGTAATGCTTTAACTCATGGCTTAACAGCAGAAAAACATGTGATTATTGGAGAAAGTATTGATGAATTTAATACTTTTAAAGATAGCATGCTTAAAGTGTACCAACCGTTTGGTGCGTACGAGGAAGAAATCTTCATAAAACTTGTAGAGCTATTATGGAGATTAAGGAGGGTAGGTGTCATTGAAACAGGAATTTATGGAA
>Ga0209597_1000593_pt1 | contig 23996 bp, 24 predicted proteins | sample M_140625_MF_Meta_FD_187316 | JGI IMG/M metagenome (GOLD analysis project Ga0209597, IMG submission 187316) | Freshwater microbial communities from Lake Montjoie, Canada to study carbon cycling - M_140625_MF_MetaG (SPAdes) (version 2) | ecosystem: Environmental > Aquatic > Freshwater > Lake... | reverse complement strand
AGCCTGCCCTCCCCACCAACCCCAGCTGGGGGTCGCCCAACCGCCGTACCAGCCGTAATTCCAGGGGCGCGCATAACCCCAACCGGGGCGAGCCCAGCCGGCATTGACGTTGATATTATTAACGTTCACCTGTCGCCAATTGCGGTTAACATCGCGGTTGACATTGCGATTAACGCTGCGATTGATATCGCGGTTGACGTTGCGATTCAGATCTCGGTTGTTCAGATTTCGGTTGCTCAGATCACGATTGCCGGGATTTCGATTGGTCAGGTCACGATTGCCCAGATTGCGATCGCCACTGGGGCGATTGAGCGTTGTTCGATCTCCCAGGCTGCCGCCACCGCCGACGGGTCTGCGATCCCCCAAGGAGGGAGCCGGCCGACTGCCCTGTCCCCCCTGGCTCCAACCCCCGCGAGGGGAACTGGAGCCCCGATTGAAGCCGGCCGCGCCATCGGAGCCCCTGAAGCCACTCTGGGCCCGCGCTCCGCCACCGCCACCACCACCGCGCCCTCCGCCGCTGAACGACCGGCCACCGCCACCGCCACCGGTACGCCCGCCACCACCACCGCCACCGCCACCGCGGGCCACCAGCTCAGCAGAACGGGAACTTCTGGATTCCACGAGCGAGGCCATTGCGAACGAGGGAAGCACCGGAAGCGCCAGAACACCGGCCATCAAGACACCAATTCCTGTGGCTGTCTTCATTTGTTCAGCACCTCGCAGCCGGCGTCGTAGCAGCTGGCATCAACCCGACCATCGGGTCCAAAATGGACCCGCACAAGATCGCGCCCAGCCAATCTTGTATTCGCTTGATCCTCCCGAATACTGTTGAGATAATTGGGATTGACGACACACAATTCGCGGTCGTTAAAGCAAATCGTATTCGTCGAAAAGCGAGCCGCTGCGTTGGTCACCTTCACCCAAGACTTGCTGGCCTGATTCCAACGGGTAATCGTGACCGGATCATCGGTGATCCGAAGCGTTTCCACAGCGGCCCCAATCCGGTGGCGATAGAGCGTGACCTTGTCTGCGGCCGCATTCTCGGCCTCAACGGTGCAGGGGACCGGCGCCGCAGCGGCCAGGCTGCAGGTGGTGGCCAACGTGTAGAGCACCTCCGTGCGTCCTGGAGTGGGGGCCAGCAGGGTCGTCAGGGTGATCGCCCCAACCAACGCACCGGCCATCCGGGCTGGGGAAGGCTGACGGGGCCGGCTCACGGTCCGGCAAGATTCGAACTTGCGCTGAAGCATGAAAGGAGCAGGAGCGAGGTGGGCCCGCCGAAACGGGTTCTTCACAATCATGGAGATACCAATGGCCCAGTGTGCGTATTCACCCGCTTAAGTGATACAAAACGCGACCGAAGGGAGGCCCATGACCTCCCCCCTCCAGCGGCAGTCCGCGGTGGCAGGGAACGGCTCAACCGCGACCGAGACTGGATTTCATGGTGTTGATCACATCCTCGACGGAGAAACTGGCAGCCTTTTGGCGCGGCGGAAATTCCTGGAAGGTGGCCAGGAATTGGGCCACATAGGTTTGGGCTGGAACCAACAAAAATACGTGATCGAACATCCAGTCCCAGTAGGTGTTTGAGGTGATATCGGCCCGCTCGTAGGGATCGGTGAGCAGGTTGAAGATCTTGGGAACACGCAGTTTGACAAACGGCTCTGCCCAGATCTGACATGTCCCCGGCTCACGCTGCTCCATGAACACGAACTTCCAATTGTCATAGCGCAGACCCGTGAGATCACCGTCGTCGGAAAAGTAGAAAAATTCGATCCGGGGACTCTTATCCGCTTTGCCCGTCCAATAATCAAGCATATTATAACCATCAAGATGAATCTTGAAGGTTTTCGAGCCCACCTGGTAGCCCTGCAGCAATTTCTCCTTGATGTCCGGCTCTCCTGCGGCGGCCAGGAGGGTGGGCAACCAGTCCAGGTGGCTGACTATGCCGGTAAAGAGGGTACCGGGGGCAATCTGACCGGGCCAGCGCACCAGGGCCGGCACCCGGTAGGCGCCTTCCCAGTTGGAGTTCTTTTCGTTGCGGAACGGGGTCATTCCAGCATCGGGCCAGCTGTTCATATGGGGGCCGTTATCCGTGCCGTACATCACGATCGTGTTATCGGCGATGCCCAGCTCATCCACCAGGGCCAGCATCTCGCCGATGCACTCATCGTGATAGATCATCACATCGTGATATTCCGACTGCCAACGGCCGCTGCGGCCCACATCCTGGGACCTGGCATAGGTGCGGAAGTGCATGTGGGTGGTGTTGAACCAGACGAAGAAGGGTTCACCTGAGGCCACGGCATCGCGGATGAAGCGCTTGGCCTCCACCATGAACTCATCATCGGCGGTTTCCATGCGTTTGCGGGTCAACGGACCGGTGTTCTCGATTCGCTGCCCTCCCTGTCCATCGGCCCAGCAATGCAGCACTCCGCGGGGCCCAAAACGCTCCTTGAAGTGGGGAAAGTCTTCCGCGGTTGGGTAGTCGCGCAACTCCGGCTCTTCTTCAGCATTGAGATGATAAAGATTGCCAAAAAACTCGTCAAAGCCGTGCATCGTCGGCAAATGTTCATCCCGATCGCCGAAGTGATTCTTGCCAAACTGGCCGGTGCGATAGCCCTGGGGCTTGAGCAGTTCGGCGATGGTGGGATCCTCCGCCTTGAATCCCAGTTCCGCCCCCGGCAACCCCACCTTGCTCAGGCCGGTACGAAACACGCTTTGGCCGGTGATAAACGCGGCTCGCCCGGCGGTGCAGCTCTGCTCAGCGTAGTAATGAATAAACCGACCACCTTCCCGGGCAATGCGATCAATGTTGGGAGTTTGATAACCCATCAAGCCATCGCTATAGCAACTGAGGTTGCTTTGGCCAATATCGTCTCCCCAAAGAATGAGGATGTTGGGCTTGGGATTGGCCATGGGGAGAGGGTTTGTAGAACCGCAGGATGGGCGAGGGGAGACCAACCCGTCAACTCACGACGGGCAAGTTTCCATCATGGAAGGATCGGGCAGGCCAGTCAGCTCAAAAAGGGCCAACTCTGCCGCTCCCATTCAAGCCGTTACCGTCCGCAGCCGCCGCAGGACCGGGATGGAGGCGAGCACGGTGACCAACAGGTAGGCCAGAATGGTCAGCTTGACGCAGGGCAGCCCGGCTGCATGGGTTTGGGCGAGCAGGAGGGCCAAACCCGGGTTGCGCATCGAGGTGACCAGGGACACGGTGATCCGCTGTTCCCGCCCCTCGCCGGCCAGGCCATAGCCGATCGCCAGGGTGATCAGCACCATGACCACCATCGCCACCAGGGCCCAGAGATTGGCGGCCACGAAGGGCACCAGCAAGGGCCCCGTCTTGACCAGAACGACCACCACTAACAGCACCAACAGGACATTGGCGAAGCGATCAAGGGGCCCCATGATCCGATCCGCAAACGCGGGCCAGCGCCGTCGCAGCAGCAGACCTAATACCAGCGGCAGCACCTGGGACATCCCCACCTGGCCCGCCACATCGACGGCCTCGACCCGCCAGCCCTCCACGCCAAAGACCTGGCGGAACACCCCCGCCAGCAACGGCACCGACAGGATCGCCACCAGGGCCGCCGCCACCTGCAACAGGGCCGCCAGCTCCCGGCTGCCCCCCTGCTTGCCGGCCTTGCGCAGGGTCATCGGCGCACTGGGGCAGAGCACCATCAGGGCGATGCCGATGCGCACCACGGGCGCCAGAGCTGTCGTGATCGGCAACATCAGCAGCACCAACCCCGCCAGGGGCACCAGGCCGCAGGAGCCGACCAGGGCCCGGACCACCATCCAGGGGCGATGACGCAACTGGTTCAAGGCCCCGCCCTGGAGGCCCAGCCCCAGGGCCAACATGATCGTGAACAGGGTGAATTTGATCAACATTCGAGGGTGGATCTCAACGACAATCGGGGAAAGGAAACGAGTCCCAGGGGACCTCAGCCCGTGACCATCGCCAGGCCGAGCAGGGCGAGGGCAGCGACACCGATGACCGTGATGGCGATGGCCGTGAACCAGGCCAACGACCGCTGGTCCGGTGCGTACACAAAACGCTCCTGACGCAACCGTTGCAGATCACGGCGGTACTGCACCGTGGCCGCCAGCATCGCCACGATGCCCGTGAGCACGAAGGCCATGGCCACCAGCCGCACCCCCCAGCCCGCGTGGGCGGTGGGTGACTCCAGGGTGCGGTGGAGGACCTCAATGATCTTGTCCAAACCGAAGCCGAAGCTGATCAGGGACAGACAGGTGCGGATCCAGGCCATCAGGGTGCGATCCAAGGCATTGCGGTTGCGCTGCCTGGCCAGTTCGTCGGTGAGGTTCATGGCGACGAAGAAAGGAGAATCGGCACAAAGTCAATAAGACTGGATCCCTGACAACCAATTCAACGGCCTGCCCAAGGCCGGCGCAGCATGTTGCAACACTGCCTGCTGGTCACGGGGGACGACTGGTTCTAACGTTTGAATGAAATCTGACGGGCGCGGAGGGACAACGGCATGGGCGTGATCAATCGATGTGCCATCGCCGTGGCCCCCCTGGAGCCGATGCGGCATTGGAGCCGGCCGTTCTGGACCCGGGAGGACATGGAAGGGCTGGCGGACGATCACAGCCTCTATTTGATTCCCGCCTATGACACGGAAGCCGAGGCGGAGACCCTGCTGATGGAGCACTGGCCGGCGATCTTCACGGCCGAACTGGACCTCTGGTGTCGCGATGGACAGCACTGGCCCCAGCCCCGCAGTTATGGCCTCTTTCGCGAATGGTTCTCCGTGCGCTTCTTTCCACTCGTGGAGGATTTAGGAAAGAATGATCTGCGGACCTACAACGTGAACGAGGGGTTCCGGGCTGGGGTACGCACTGCCCTGTCCTAATCCTCAGGATGCTGTTTCACATTCGCCACGTTCTGCACTACCGCTACGCCGAGCCGGTGTTCCTGGAGCCGACCACCGTGCGACTCAGCCCCCGCCAGGATGCCAGCCAGCGGCTGCACCACCACAGCCTGGTGGTGGAGGCGAGCCCGAGTGGCCGCAGCCCCATCCTGGACGTCAACGGCGGGGAGGCGGTGGTGCTCTGGTTCGACGACCGACGTCAGGAGCTGCGGCTGGAGCTGGACATGCGGGTGGAAACCCTGCGCAGCAACCCCTTCGACTGGATTGTGACGGAAGTGGAAGCCCGGCGTTTGCCCGTGACCTATCCACCGGCGGAAGCCCTGGCCCTGGCCCCATACCGCCAAGGAGCTAAAGCGATCAGCCCGATGGTGACGGCCTGGGCCGAGACATTGGCCGCCGAGGTGGGGGGCGATACGGGCACCCTGTTGATCCATTTGGCCGACACCATCCACCACGACTTCCACCATGTCGGCCGCCCCGAAGGAGAGCCGATGACAGCGGAACAGACCTTGGCGGACCGCACCGGCGCCTGTCGGGATACGGCCATGCTCTATGTGGAGGCCTGTCGAAGCCTGGGCCTGGCGGCTCGGTTTGTGAGCGGCTATTCCATGCATCATCCCGAGGAGGTGACCGAGCATGAATTGCATGCCTGGGCGGAGGTGTATGTGCCGGGCGGCGGTTGGCGCGGCTATGACCCCAGCCTGGGTTTAGCGGTGGCCGATGGCCATGTGGCCCTCACCAGTGCTCCGGACCATCGGCTGGCCGCTGCCGTCAGCGGGTCCTATCGCGGCACCGGCATCGAGTCCACCTTGACCTACGGGGTTGTGGTGACGGCAGCCCCAACGGGCAAAGATTTGGATGAGCTGGTAACCAAGAGAAAAGAAGATCGCTGATCGCCAGGACGCCACGACCTTCTTGCGGGGGGAACCGTGACACTTACAGATCGAGATCTTTAAGCCAAGGTGATCCCGGAGTGAACATCACCGACCTGGGAAGACGCCAGCTGGGCAAGATGACTCACCTGTTCCCGCAGGAGGGGGACCACAGTCTCTGATTGTTGATCGGCAATGAATTCCCAGTAAGCGTTGCTACCAAGAAACGATGAAGGCGATGAATCTGGCATGGCTCGGGCCACAAGGTCATGGATAGGAAATTTAAACGCCGGAAGCGAAAAGTCCGTAGCCAGGACTACGTTGACCAGCAGCTCCTTGTTCGCGGCAACCTGACCCTGCTGGCTCAGCGCCGCTGCCGCAGGCGCGGCCAGCACCAGCGCACGTTCACCGACGGGGCAGCGCGGCCGCTCGATAGCCTGAAGTCAAGACGCTTCAGCAGCCTGCCCAGCCGGGTCAGCAGCTTTCCCCAGGGGGTGGAGAGCCAAAAACATCGCTCCAGCTGACGCCGCCGCACCCCCTGACGCCAAAGCAGTTCGTGCAGCACCGCCCGATGGCGCTGACGTTGCACCCCTCCGGCCGGACTCTCCCGCAGATCGGCCTCAAGGCGCTGCAGTTGGTCATCGGCGAGCTGGCGCAGCAACCGCGCGAAGTCGCCAGGACCGTAGCGGGGCAAACGCATGGACCAGGGTCCGTGAGGTCGCTGCCAGTCTGAGAACGCTTGTGGAGGCTGAAAAGGAACAGGGAGGGAATGCCGCGCATACGGCGCACGCCCAGGTCATGACCGAGGGCGGCCTCAGTCCGGGGTCACCTCGGCCGGGAAACGCAGAACGTGGTCCGGCCCACGCTGCGAATCAACTGGTCCAACTCAGCCTGCATCGCCGCGACCACCTGGAGATAACAGGCCTGGACATAGGGCTTGTCCCGACTGGCGGCATGGCCCGTGCGCTCCAAGCGAATCGGGGCGCAAACGCGGGTATGAATCGGCACGGGCAGGGGAAGGTTGGGCAAGGGCCCCAACGCCAGTCCCCAGGGCAGGCCGAGGTAAACCGGTAACACCTCCGGATCCACCCCCAGCACCCAGGGCATGCCCAGCGCATGGAGTCGGCGGGCCAGGGGGTAGAGGTCGTCGAGCACGATCAGGGTGTCGTGGCTGCCCCAGGAAATCAGCGGCACGATGGGAAGCCCGTACCAGATCGCCAGGCGCAGAAAGCCGGTCCGCCCGGCCAGATGGATCCTGTCGCGGTGCCGATGGGGACGGAAGGCATCTTGGCCACCCCCGGGATAGACCAACAGGCTGTGGCCACGGTCCAACACGGCCATGGCATTGCGCGGGGTGTAGGGGATGGCACCCACCCGGGCCACCTCCTTCGCCACCCACGGGTAACCCTGCCACAACTTGGCGTGGGCCAATCCATAGATGGGTCGATCGGTGCCAAAACGCCGAAACCAGTCGTAGGCGGCCATCGGCAGATCCGGGGAGGCCAGGCCGCCGTTGTGACTGCCCACAACCAACACCTGATCGTTGGCGTCGAGTTGCTCCCATCCAGAGGTCTGGACCCGGAAATAGTGTCGATAGAGCCAGGCCCAGACCGGCATCAGCTGGCGAATCCGCTGGGGATCGCGTTGCAGCCAGGGCTCGGGGTCGGTGGGGAAAGCGAGCCGCATGCCGAAGGGGCCGAAGGAGAGAGGCCCGGATGGTGACACCACCTAGGCCTGGAATCGGCTGCGCCCTGGGGCGATCAGCCCAGGCCCACCTGGGACAGGATCCCTTGGCCGGTGAGCAGCTCGGTGGCCAGGCCGATCACGAAGCCGAGCATGGCCAGGCGGCCGTTCCAGGTTTCGGCGAAGGCCACAAAACCAAAGCGGGATTCAGCGGTCGCCATGGGGAACCATGAAGAAACATGAACACACTGTAACAGGATTTAACGGATTCACACGGCGGCCGCTGCGGCCCCCTGCCCTTGCTCAGCGGAACTCGGGGCGCCGTTCGGCATCGAAGCTCCGTCGCAACGCCTCCCCGATCGTGAGCCCCACCGGCAGATCCCCGGCAAAGGAGCTCCCCAGCACCACCTTGTGCAGCTTGGTTTCCACCAAGCGGTAGGTGCTGGGGGGCAGGGGGATGGATCCAGCGGACTCGCTCAGCTTCATGCCGTTCGCCACCACGAACGCAGCAAAGCGACGCAGCTCCGGATCGGTGCGCAGGAGGCCGGCATTCACATAGAGGAACAGGGGACGCGACAGGGGGGTGTAGCTGCCGTTCTGGACCGTGGCCACCGCGGGGCTGACGGGCCCCTGGCGACCCACCACGGCCAGGGAACGCAACCGGGCGGCATTGGCCTTGTAGTAGCCATAGCCGAAATAGGCCAGGGCCTGACGATCGGAGGCAACACACTTGGCAATTTCTAAATCATCCTCGCTGGCATCATAATCCTTGCGCGAATTAGACTCGTTACCATTAATGGCCTTATTGAAATAGTCATACGTCCCCGAGTCTGCCCCTGGTCCACAGAGCTTGATGGGCCGATCAGGCCAATCCTTGTTCACCTGGCTCCACCGACGGATCCGCCCCTCCGCCTCCCGCGACCACAGCCGCGAAAGCTCCTTCGTTGAAATCATCTGAGCCCAGTCATTCTTCCCATTCACCACCACCGTGATGGCATCAAACGCAATCGGCAGCTCCACGAAGCTGACCCCCCGACTGGCACAGGCCTTCAGTTCCCGGGCCTGGATGGGCCTGGAGGCATTGGCCATCGCCAGGCGGCCATTGCAGAACTCGCGCAGGCCCGCCGTGGTCCCGGTTTCACTGAGCCGGATGGGGGCACCGCCCTGGTGCCCACTCGCTTGATAGTCCTTGATCGCCCGCTGCAGAATCGGATACACCGTGCTGGATCCCCCGATCGCCAGCGGTGGTTTGGCGGGCAACGCCTGGGCCTGCATCGCCAGGATCGTCGCCATGGGAACCAGGGCACTGGCCACCCGTACCCAGGGACGACCCGCGCCCGCCCATGCCCTTGATCGTTGCGGTGACGACGTCATGACCTTCAGGGGTCGAAGCGACCCAATGCTGCAAACAACTTCACTCCCCTTGGTTAAGGAGAGGTTGTCAGCTGCAGCGGTTGTCACCATTAGCCAGGTGTCCTGCACTGCCGACAACCCGTCACCGCGGCGACAGCATCACGGCCCCACTCCATCGTCTGCATGCAGCGCCGCGCGGTGCTTGAACTGCTGGGCCTCGCCGCCGCGTCCCTCGCCACGCCCGCCGCCTGGGCGGCCGATCGGGACTCCCGCCCGGCCGCTGCCATCCCCCGGGTACGCGGTCCCATCCCCCTTCCCAGCGATGGCTTGAGTGCCGCCGAGCAACGGCGGGCCTACGCCCAGATCACCCTGGAGGATCGCCTGGTGCTCCCGAGCGGCTACCGCGCCGACCTGCTGGCCGTGTGGGGGGATTCCCTGGGGGCCGGGCGCTTCGGATTCAACAACGATCACCTGGCCTTCACCCCCCTGGAACCCAACCGGGGGGTGCTGACCGTCAACTTTGAATACATCAGTCCAATTCCCTGGCGCCAGGGCTTTAGCGAAGCCATCGGCCAGGAGCTGCCCTTCGACGCCCTGCTCCAGGCCCTGGAACCGCAGCAAGGAAAAGTGGATCTGGCCACCCTGGCCGCCGACGCTCCCCTGCGCCAGCTGGTGATGGAGGTGGCCCGTGCCGCCATGGCCGACCTGGGCATCGGCGTGATCGAGATCCAGCGCGATGCCAAAGGGCAGTGGCACCGCCAGCCCGGTCGCCTGGAACGCCGCGTCACCGGCCTGACCGGACTGGAGGATCCCGATCAGCGACTGCGGGTGAGTGGACCGGCCGCCCTGGTGTTCCGCCGCCGGGACCGGCTGGGCTACGACGATGGCCTGGGCGATCGCGTCATCGGCACCTTCGCCAACTGCTCCGGGGGTCAGACCCCCTGGGGCACCGTGCTCTCCGCCGAGGAGAACGTCCAAAGCCAGGTGGTGGAGGCCGTCCATGCCGATGGCTCCTCGCCCTCTCCGTCAGGGCGCCCCTTCGCCTACGACGGCACCCGCCTGGATGGCCTCGGCAACCCCTTCGGGCTCGCGGGGAACAAATACGGCTGGATGGTGGAGCTTGATCCCCGCCGCCCGGACCGGCCCGCCGTGAAACACAGCTGGCTGGGACGCTGTCGCCATGAGGCCGTGGCCGTGCGGGCCGTGCCCAAGCAACCGCTGATCGTCTACAGCGGCTGCGATCGCCTTGGGGGCCATGTTTACCGCTTCGTGAGCGACCAGGCGATCGTGGATCCCCGCGATCCGGCCAATTCGGCCCTGTTCGAGGCGGGACGGCTGGAGGTGGCCCGGTTCAACGCCGATGGCAGCGGCCACTGGATCCCCCTGACGCCCCAGGCCCCGATCGCTCCCGTGCCCCCCAGCCACTTCCGTCGTTTCGGCGTGGAGCAGGCCACGCTGGTGCCCCACTCCGACCGTGGTCGCGCCGGTGCCGAAGCGTTGGCGAGCGATGGGGAGGTGAACGCCTACCGCCAGCGCTACCGCACCCTGGCCGACCTCTATCCCGGTGGCGGTGCCACCCAGATGGGCTCAATTCTGATCGATGCCCATCTGGCGGCCAACGCGGTGGGCGCCACGCCGGCGGCACGGCCGGAGGACACCGACCTCGATCCCAGCACCGGCGATCTGTTGATTGCCTTCACCGCCGGTGGCGGCAACGAGGATGGCCGCGCCGATCCCGCCATCTTCCACGGACCCCGGGGGCAAGCCACCTGGCCCTACGGCTGGGTGATGCGGTTGCAGGATGCCCCCGCCAGCCCCCAGCCGGGCGGCACCTTCCGATGGCGGATGGTGGCCACCGGCGGCGCCCCCTGGCAGGGAGGACTGGGCTTCGCCAATCCCGACAACCTGGCCATCGATCGGGCTGGCCATGTGTGGATGGTGACCGATCGCTCCACCAAAGCGGCGGATCTGGACCTGTTCGGTCCCAACAGCTGTTGGGTGCTGCCCCAAGGACAGGGCGCCGCCGGCGAGGCCTTCTGTTTTGCCCTGGGCCCGGCGGAATGTGAACTCACCGGCCCCTGCTTCGACGCCGACGACTCCACCCTGTTTCTTTCGGTGCAACACCCCGGCGAAGACCACGGCTGCCGCCGGGACGGGGCCCGCGAAGCCCAGGCCCACCAGCTGCGCGATCGCGCCGGGCAACCGTTCGAGCAGCTGCGCTGGGTGCCGCTCGGCTCCAACTGGCCGTCCGGAGTGCCGGGCCGAGCGCCCCGGCCCGGGGTTGTGGCGATCCGACGCAGCGGCGGCGGCCCCCTGCTGCCGTCCCTCGTGCCACCAGCTTGATCCGCCGGCCGCCCAGGAAGAATGGGCCGATCTCCACCAGCGCCATCACGCCGCCCTTGCCGTGAGGCTCGCCGTCGACCAGCCCCCACCGCAGCATCAGCTGGTGCTAGCCGGAGGGGGCCACAGCCACGCCCTGCTCCTGCGCCGTTGGTGCATGCGGCCGGAGCAACGGCCCGCCGCCACCGCCATCACCCTGGTGAACCGCCACAGCACGGCGTTCTACTCCGGGCGGGTGCCGGCCCTGGTGGCCGGACTTTTGGCACCCGAGGACTGCACCATCGACCTGCGCCGGCTCTGCGGGCTAGCGGGGGTGAGCTTCGTGCAGGCCGAGATCATCGGCCTGGATCTGAAGCGGCAGGACTTAGGGCTGGCGGGGCGGCCGGCCCTGCGCTGGGACCGGCTCAGCCTCGATCTGGGCGCGGTGACGGCCGCTGGGGGCTGGGCGGCGACGGCCCATGGGGCCGGGGCCATGCCGGTGAAACCGCTCGAACCGTTTCTGGCCTGGGTTCAGCAGCGCCAGGCCGGGGAGATGGTGCGGATCCGGGGCGGGGGCGCCGCCGCCGTGGAGCTGGCCCTCGCCCTGCGCAGCCGGGGCCTGACCTGCCGCTTGCTGATGCGCGGCACGACCCTGCAGCTCGGTTCCGCCGCCGCCAATCGCCGCGGCGAACAGGTGCTGGCCGAAGCCGGGATCGTCCTGGAGCGCCAGGTGCCCGAGGCGGCCCAGGCGGATCTGGCCTGCACGGGCAGCCGGGCCCCCAGCTGGTTGGCCCGCAGCGGCCTGCCGGTGGAGCCGACCAGCGGCCGGGTGCTCACCGAGGCCAGCCTGGCGGTGCTGGGCCATCCCCGGGTGTTTGCCAGCGGCGACTGCGGCCTGATCGCCACCGCCCCCCGGCCGGCCTCGGGGGTGTGGGCCGTGCGGGCGGCCCCCCGGTTGGCGAGCAACCTGCGCCGCAGCCTGGAGCAGCCCGAAAGGCCACTGCAGGCCTGGCGGCCCCAGGGGCGGGCCCTGCAGCTGCTGGGGGATGGCGGCTGGCAGCCCTCGGGGCCCCGGGCCCTGGCCAGCTGGGGCCCGTGGGTGCTGGGCCCCAGTCGCTGGCTGTGGCACTGGAAGGAACGGATCGACCGCCGCTTCATGGCCGGCTTCCTGGAGCTCGGCAGCGAAGGACGCCGCCCGGCCATGGCCTGCCGCGGCTGTGCCGCCAAACTGGCCGCCGCCCCCCTGGCGGCCGCCCTGGCCCGGTTGAATCCGCAGGCCACCGGCCCCGGCCCCGCCGAGGATGCGGCGCTGCTGGGCACAACGGCCGAGGGTCAGCTGCTGCTGCAGAGCGTGGATGGCTTTCCGGCCCTGCTGAGCGACCCCTGGCTCAACGCCCGCCTCACCACCCTGCACGCCTGCTCCGACCTCTGGGCCAGTGGCGCCCAGGTGGACAGCGCCCAGGCCCTGGTGACCGTGCCAGCGGCCGCTGCCGGCCTGCAGGAGGAGCTGCTGCTGCAGACCCTGGCGGGGGTGCGGTCGGTGCTGGATCCCCTCGGGGCGCGGCTGATCGGTGGCCACACCCTGGAGGGCCGCGATGGCGCCGGGTTGGCCCTGGCCCTCACGGTGAACGGCCGCACCCCACCGGAGCGCCATTGGCCCAAGGGGCCGCTGCGGCCCGGCGATGCCCTGCTGCTCTGCGGACCGCTCGGGACCGGTGTGCTGTTCGCCGCGGCCATGGCGGGAGCGGCGCCCCCCTCTTGGATCGAGGGCGCCCTCGAACGGATGCAGCACTGCCAGGCGCCACTGGTGGAGCTGCTGGCCGCCCATGGCTGCTCCGCCTGCACCGACATCACCGGCTTCGGGTTGCTGGGCCATCTGGGGGAGATGGTGGCCTCCAGCGTCAGCCCCGAGGCCCTTGAGCTCCGGGTGATTCTCGACGCCGACGCGATCCGCGCCCTGCCCGGCGCCCTGGAGCTGCTGGAGCAGGGCTGGGCGAGCACCCTGGCACCGTCCAATGGCCAGGCCCTGGCCCTACTGGAGGGACCGATCCAACTGCGCCGGTCCGCAGGGTCGCCGCTCCGGGCCCTGCTGATCGATCCCCAGACCTGTGGCCCCTTGCTGGCGGCCTTGCCGGCCGAACGGGCCGAGGCCGCCCTGGAGGCCCTTCGGGGTGCGGGCTTCCACGACGCGGCGCTGATTGCTCAGGTCGCGACCACCATGTCCTGAAGCTTGTCCTGAGCCATGTCCTGAGCCGTGTCCTGAGCGGCAGGGGGGGCGGCGTTGGGGAGGGCGTTGGGGAGAGTGGAGCAGCTCGGCTGCACCAGCCCCCGCTCCACCAGCAGTCGGGCGGCCGCCTCCGCCTCCAGCTCCCCCAGATCCACGACCTCCACGGCATGGCTGCTGAGGTCGTGGTCGTAGCAGCGGTCGTAATAGTCGAGCATCGAGCGGCAGGCGGTGGCCCAGTCGGCCGCGGCAATCGCCGCCAGGGCGAGGGCGGTGCGCTGGGGGCCGAGACGGCGGGCGATGCGCTGGGTGGCTTCGGCCAGACCGACGGGATCCTGCTGGCCGTAGATCGCCACCAGGTGGGCCACCCGCCGTTCCAGGGGGCGTTGCACCTCCAGGGCAGGGGCGGCCTGCATTTGGCGCCAGAGACCAGCCGGGAGGCGGCAGCGGCCCACCTGGGAGCTTTCGGCCTCCAGCCAGATCTGCGAGGCTCCTGCCAGGGCCGTCAGATCGGCGGCGAGCAGGTTTTCGTAGTGCTCGCTGCTGGGCTGGGGCGGCAGGCCCAGGGCTCCGAAGCTGCTGCCACGGTGGTGGGCCCGACCCTCGAGATCCACCACCGCCACGCCCCGAGCGCGGAGGGCCAGCAGCAGGTCGGTCTTGCCGGTGCCGGTGCGGCCCCCCAGCAGACGCAGGGGCCAGGGCCGCTCGAACAGGGCGAGCACCCAGCGGCGGTAGGCCTTATAGCCCCCGTCCAGCAGCAGGACCGGCAGGTCGAGCTGGCGGGCCAGCCAGGCCACCGACCCCGAACGCATGCCACCGCGCCAACAGTGGAGGCGCAGGGGGACGGTGGGGAGGGAGGTGGCGAGGGAGGTGGCGAGGGAGGTGGGGGGCGTCGCCGCCTGGGTGAGGGCCGCGGCCAGCGCGCCCATTTTCGGCCCCACCACGGCCAACCCCCGCAACACCGCCGCCTGGCGGCCCTCCTGTTTGTAGAGGGTGCCGATTTCGGCCCGTTCGGCATCCGTGAACAGGGGCAGGTTGGTGGCGCCGGGGATGTGGCCCTGGGCGAATTCGCTGGGGCTGCGCACATCCAGCACGGGACCGGTGCTGGCCAGAAAGGCCGGGCAATCGAGGGCGGGCTCCGATGGCGATGGCGGCGCGGCGCCCATGGCGGCATGGTCCGGGAGAAGGACTCCCATGGTGAAGGAACGCGTCACGACGCCCAGGGGGGAAGCGGGACGCTCTGGTGGTCAAAATGAGTGGGATCTCCCCAAGTCGGCTAGGTAATGCGTTTAAAAGGACCAGTTGTGCCCCGGGGTCGTGCGCTGACCCTGGCGGCCGTTGCCGGCCTGGCCCTGGGCCTGCTGCCCGGCGCTGGCCCCTCCTCCGGCCTGGCCCCCTGGACCCTGCGGCCCCTGGGCCCACCGCCCGCCCGGGCTGAGCAGCCCCGGGAGCTGCCCGTCCTGCGCCTCAGCGCCATCCCCGATCAGAAGCCCGAGAAGCTCAACCGCCTCTACCCCCTGGTGGCCTCGGAACTCAGCCAGCAGCTCGGCGTGAAGGTGAAATACGTGCCGATGGTGGACTACGCCGCCGCCGTCAGTGCCTTCCGCACCGGCGATCTCGACCTGGTGTGGTTCGGCGGCCTCACCGGCGTGCAGGCCCGACTGCAGAAACCCGGCGCCCAGGTGCTCGCCCAGCGGGACATCGACGCCTCGTTCCACAGCATCTTCATCGCCAACACCAAAACCGGCCTCCAGCCCTTCAGCCAACAGGCCGGGCTGGTCCAGCTCAAGGGTCGGCGCTTCACCTTCGGCTCGGAGAACTCCACCTCCGGTCGGCTGATGCCCCAGTATTTCCTCGCTCAGGCGGGCGTGAAACTGGGCGATTTCGCCGGCGGCAGCCCCGGCTTCAGCGGTAGCCATGACGCCACCATCGCCCTGGTGCAGAGCGGGGCGTACGACGCCGGCGTGGTGAATGAACAGGTGTGGCGCAGCTCCCTGCACGACGGCAAGGCCAAGCGCACCAAGGTGGTGGCCATCTGGAAGAGCCCCGGCTATCAGGACTACCACTGGCTGGCCCAGCCCAACCTCGATCAACGGTTCGGTAAGGGCTTCAGCGCCAAGCTCCAGGGGGCGATCCTCGCCTGGCGCCCCGGAGATCCCGAGCAGAAGCAGATCCTCAGCCTGTTCGGCGCCCAACAGTTCACCAAAGCCAACGCGGCCGCCTACGGCCAGATCGAACAGGTGGGCCGTCAGATCGGCAAGATCCGCTGACCCCCTAGCGCCCTCACCCCAGGCCATCCCTGGCCGCTTGCTCCCCCCCGCTCCATGCCCCGCGCCGCCTCGCTCGCCCTGGGTCAGACCCTGCGGCGCCTGAGCCTGGACCTGGCCGTGCTCGCCGAGAACCCCGAGGACTCCGACCACGCCTTCGACCTGCTCAACACCAGTTACACCACCGCCGCCGCCGCCCTGGCCCGCCAGCGGCTACTGGCGGATCCGGCCATCGCGCCGCTGGTGCAGGAGCGTTACTGGGGACCCTGGCCCAGCGTGGCGGAGCTGCTGGAGCTGCCCTGCGGCAGCCTCGGCCACGGCTACGGGCACTTCCTCAGCGACCAGGGGTTGGAGGTGTTGCCGGAGCCGGTGCTGGCCGTCAACCTGGCCAGCGAGGAGGCCTACCTACACCGTCGCATCCGCCACTGCCACGACGTCTGGCACGTGGTGGCCGGCATCCCCGCCACCCTCGCCGGCGAAGCCGCCGCCAATGGCCTGACCACCGAGCAGCTGCGCTGGCCCGGTTCCGCCCTGATGATCGCCGCCGACCTGCTCCATCGCGTCAGCGGCGACCCCAGCACGGGCCCGGACGTGGGGGTGGCGGTGGCCTATGGCCTGGAACTCGGGGCCGTGGCCGCCCCGCTGCTGGCCCAGCGGTGGGAGGAGGGCTGGGAACGGCCCCTGGCGAGCTGGCGCCAGGAGCTGGGGATCGCGGCTGTCTTGCAGCGCTGTCCGTTTGCACCACTCCCGGGCACACTCCCGGACACGTTGTCCTGAATGGTGACGGTCCCCCTGCTGGAACTGGAGCGGATTCATGTACCGGGCCGCGATCGACCCCGACTGGAGGGGGTGTCCCTGCAGATCGCTCCGGGAGAACGGGTGGCGCTGCTGGGTCCCAGCGGCGCCGGCAAAAGCACCCTGTTGATGGTGGCCAATGGCCTGCTGACGCCCACCCGGGGCCAGGTGCGCTGGCAGGCCAGCCCCCCAGCGCGATCACGCCAGGCCCGACGCCGCCAGCAGGCTGGGATCGGCACCCTTTGGCAAGACCTGCGCCTGATCGAGGAGCTGAGCGTCCAGCAGAACCTCAACGCCGGCCGGCTGGGGAGCTGGGGCTGGCCCCGGGCCCTGCTCAACCTGGTGCTGCCCCTGGAGTCGGAGGCCTGCGCCACGGCGCTCCGCCGTGTGGACCTGGATCCGGCCCTGTTGAATCAACCGGTGACGGCCCTTTCGGGCGGCCAGCGCCAGCGGCTGGCCCTGGCCAGGTTGCTGCGCCAGGACCCGATCCTGTTGCTGGCCGATGAACCCCTGGCCAGCCTCGATCCCCGCCTGGCCAAGGCGCTGCTGGCCCTGCTGTTGCAGGAAGCCACGGCACCGCGCGGCCTGCTGCTCAGCCTGCATCGACCCGATCTGCTGGAGGGGTTTGATCGGGCGATCGGCCTGCGCGGCGGCCAGGTGCTGTTCGACCAACCGATCGCCGGCCTCGATCCGGTCGTGCTCCAGGAGCTCTATCGGGGCGAACCGACGTGACCCCGGCACCACCGCTGCTGCTGGTGCTGCCGGCCCTGGTCGTGCTTCCCCTGGCCCTGGCCCTGCCCGCTCAGGTGCACGGCGGCGGCTGGGACCTGATCGGCGAGTTTCTCCATGCGGCGGTCACCCCCTCCCTGGAGCCGCTGCTGCTGGCCTCGCTGCTGCGGGGCCTGGCGACAACCCTGGCCATGGCGTTGCTGGGTTGGAGCAGCAGCCTGCTGCTGGGCCTGGGGTTGGGGGTGGCCAGCTCCCGCACCGTATGGCGCACCTTGGTGGGCAGCCCCCTGCCGGCGTTGGTGCTGCGACGACTGCTGGCCCTCCCCCGGGCCATCCATGAACTGATCTGGGGGCTGCTGCTGCTGCAAGTGGTGGGTCTGCAACCGGCCGTGGCCGTGCTGGCGATCGCCCTGCCCTTCGGCGCCCTGGTGGCTCGGGTGCTCAGCGATCTGCTGGATGGCCTGCCCACCGCCAGCCTCGAGGCCCTGCAGGCTGGAGGCGCCGGAGCCCCGGCCGCCCTGCTCACGGCCCTGGGCCCGCCGCTGCTGCCGGGCCTGCTCAGCTATGGCGGCTACCGGCTGGAGTGCGCCCTGCGCAGCGCCACCTTGCTGGGGGTGTTCGGCCTGGGGGGGCTGGGCAACGACCTGCGCCTGAGTTTGCAGTCGCTGGAATTCCACGAGCTCTGGAGCGGCCTCTGGCTGTTGCTGGCGGTGATGCTGGGGCTAGAGGGCACCCTGGGCTGGCTGCGGCGGCGCTGGCTGATGCCCCGACGGCTGGGGCTGAACCAGCCCGGCGTCGGCCGCCACAGCCGCGAACTGCTGCTGCTGCTGCTGGCCCTCGTGCCCTTGAGCGTGGCCCTGGGCCGCTCCCTCGACCTTGACCCCCTGGCCCTGCTGCACTGGCAACCGCTGCCCCCCCTGGAAACCGACGCCTGGACCGGCGTGCTGACCCTGCCCTGGCTGAGGCTTCTGGGCGGAACCCTGGGGCTCACCCTGCTGGCCGCCACCTTGGCCGTGGGTCTGGCGCCCCTGCAGCTGCTGATCACCGCCCCCTGGCCGGCGGCCCGGGGGCTGGTGCGGCTGAGCTGGATCCTGGGACGGCTCTGGCCGCCCCCCCTCACCGCCCTGTTGCTGCTGTTCCTGCTCAAGCCGGGCCTGATCACGGCGGCCCTGGCCCTGGGGCTGCACAACCTGGGCATCCTCGGTCGGTTGCTGTGGGAGGGGATCGAAGACAGCGACAGCCGCCGGGAGCAGGCCCTGACGGCCTCGGGCAGTGGACCACGGCTGGCCTTGCTCTATGGCCGCTTCAGCACCATGGCCCGGCCCTACCTCGCCTACGGCGCCTACCGCAGCGATGTGATGTTGCGGGAAACGGTGGTGGTGGGTCTGGTGGGGGCCACGGGCCTGGGCAGCCAATTGATGGAAAGCCTGAGCAGCTTCGCCTGGGGGCAGGTGCTGGCCCTGGTGGGAGCCTATGGGCTGCTCACCCTGGTGGGGGAAGTGCTCAGTGACCGCTGCCGCCAACGACTGATGGCCCCCGCTTGAGCCAGGTGTAGACCGGCTACTTGAGCTCCACCTTGAGTTTGGGCTGGAGCCCCTGCAACTCCTCCTGCAGCTGCTGCTCCTGCCCCAACCAACGCGCCTCGGCGCGGGCACTGGGCAGCATCGCCGCCATCTCGGCCGTGAGTTCCAGCCGGCCGGCGTCCCGTTGCTGACGGGCCAGGGTGCGCAGGGTCTGCAGGGCGGAGCTGGGGGCCAGCAGCACACACACCGCGAGGGCCAGGCCGCAACCCAGCAGGTAGTCGATCCAGCGCGTAGGGATGTACCAGTCGGTGAGCGCCCCGTATCCCACGAAGGTCACACCACTGGAGATCAGGGCCGTGCGCAGGTGGACATCCAGGCGCAGGAGCACGATCAGGGCGGTGGTTCCCCCCATCACCAGACCCACGGCGATGCTGTTGAGGCCGATGGTGTTGAACACCAGCCAGGGCATCAGCACCCCGAGGCTCACCCCCACCATCCGATCCCGCACCCGCAGCAGGGTGGCGCCGACGCTCTCGTTGAGCAGGAGCACCACACCGAAGTAGACGTATTTCGGATTGACCGCCCCCAGCCCCATGCCAATGCTCAAGGCCAAGGCGGAAACCACAAGTTTGCGCCAGAAATAGGGATCGGCGAAGCGCTGGGCCAGGGAGCGGGCCGGCAGCGGCGGTCCTTCCGGAGCCTCGCCGCTGGCCTCCCCGGGCAGTCGCAGGCTGGCCTGCATGGCCGCTCCCACCCCCATGCCGATACAAACCGCCAGCGCCTGATGCCAGGCCGCCAACCAGGTGCTGTTGCTGCTGAGCAGGGGCAGGATCGCCAGGATCGGCAACAGATTGCGGGCCACCAGGAGCTTGTCGGGCAGGGTCTGGCCAAGCAGCTGGGCCCAGACCGTGACGACGGCGAACTGCCACACCAACGGCCCATCCACCAGCTGCTTGAGCAGGGTGCCCAGGGCCAGGCCCACCACGACCACCACCGGCAACAGCAGGAACAGGGCGGCGGGCACCCGTCCAAAATCCGGCCGGATCACCAGCACGGCGATCACCACCCCGAAGGTGCTGGCGGAACCGAGGCCCAGGGCCAGGCCGATCGGCCAACTCAGCCCCGCCGCCAGGGCGACACAAAGCACGAGACGCACGGGCCGCGAGGCCGCCATCAACGCCGGGCCGCCTGGCTCTGGAGCACCCCCACCAGCAGACTGAGCATCAACAGGGCAAACCAGAACCACAACCGCGGCGGTTCACTGCGGCTGCAGAGGAACAGCAACACCAGGCTCACCCAGGGCCAGGGTTGTCGCCAGGGGGTGAGCCAGCGGGAACGGCTCATTCGCGGGCTCCCGTGAGCCAACGCCAGAAGGGAAGGACATAGCCCAGGGGCGAGCGCTGCTCCAACTCCACTTCCACCTCCGCCGGGGTCCGGCTGGGCAGGGGGCGGGGGGGGCCCTGGCCCTCGCTCCACGCCAGCCCCGACGGGGTGGAGGCCCGTTCAAGGCGCACCACCCCCAGCACCAGCGGCGCTCCCACCCGATCGGGCAATTGGGCGGTGAGGTCCCCCCCTTCCCCGAAGGAACGCTGACGGGCACTGGCCATCAGATGGGCCGCGTCCGCCTGGCTCCCCAACTGGGCGGCCACATCCTCCAGGGCCACACTCTCGTCGGACAGCTGCTCAAGGGTGCCCTCCACGCTGCCGTAGCGCTGCCGGGCTCCACCGAAGCTGTCGCGGCTGAGCAACTGGGGAATCAGGTGCACCTTGGTGCCCAGCCGCAGGCGCGCCGCATCGGCGGTGGTGAACAACACAATGGCGCGCTGATCGTTCCCGGCCTGGGGAAGGGCGATGCTGCCCAGCCGCTGCCCCGGAGCCACCGCCTGGCCGGGCTGCACCGCCAGATCCAGAATCCGACCACTCACGGGGCTGAACACGACCTGGGACAGCTGCGCCGCCTGGAGGGTGGCGCGCTGGGCCCGCAACTGGGAGGACTGGGCCTCCAGCAGGGCCCGCTGGGCCCGCAGCTGGGCCGAGCTGGCCTCAACGGCGCTCAAGTCGGCCTGATTGCGTAGATAGAGATCCTGGGCACCCACCCACAGGGGGCTGTAGCGGGCGATCACCTCGTCCTTACGGAGCGATTCGAGGGCCTTGAGCTGCTGATGCACCGGCCGGTTGGTGGTCACGAGGGCCACCCGGCGGCGATCGAGGGCCTGCTGTTGGGCATCGAGGGCCTGGTCCTGCTGGCGCAGCACGGCAAATTGCTCGCTCACCGCCGCCAGTTGGGCCTGGGTCACCTGCGGATCGGGGGTCACGGTGCCGCCCCCGGGGGCGGCCTGCCCCACCTGATTGAGGGTGAGCACCACCTGGCCCTGAGCCACGGTCTGCCCGACCGCCGTCCGGATCGCCTGGACCTGCCCTGGCCCACGGGCATAAAACCCACGGCGGGTTTCGGGGCTGGTCATCAACCCGGCGCCCCGCACCAACACCGGCACCGACGGCCTGCTCGCCCAAACCAGGGCCAGCCCAGCCACCAGCAGGATCGGAAGCGCCTGGTACAAGCGCCAGCCGGGGGAGGGGGGAGCCTGAACCATGGCGCCGAATGTAGTTGACCTTCCTGCTTAAGGTCGAGCCACTCTCACGCCGCATCGGTGCGCCAGCTCCGCTTTGTCCTGCTCCTTCGCCGGGTCGGCCTCACCACCACGGCCGGCCTGCTGATGGGCTGGGCCGGCATGGGCGCAGCCCGGGCCGAAGGCCTCAGCCTGGAGCAGGTGCTGGAGCGGGGTCTGACCCACTCGGCCAGCCTGGAGGCCGCCGATCAACGGGTCCGCCGCGATGGGGCCGTGGTGGAGCTGAACCGCTCCCTGCGCCAGCCGCGCCTCAGCCTGGTGGCCAGTGCCAGCTACACCCAGATCGGCACCTCGGTGGGGGTGCTCACCAGCCTGCCCACCCTGGGGGATCTGAGCCTGTCCTTGAGCAATGGCGGCTATGCCGTGCTGCAGAACAGCTTTGCCAACGCCGGCGCCATTTTTGAATTGAATCTGCTGCCCCTGCGCCTGAACGCCCTGGTGGACGCCAGCCGCGCCCAGGTGGAGTCCAGTCGGGCCAGCCGCGCTGAAAACGAACGCCAAACCCGCTTCGCGCTGGCGAGCGCCTACCACCAGCTGCAACTCAGCCAGGCCCTGATCCCGGTGTGGCAGCAGGCCCTTGAAGCCTCCACCGCCCTGCTCAAGGATGCGCGCGCGTTCCGTCAGGCGGGGCTGGCGGCCCGGATCGATGAGCTGCGCAGCCGAGCCCTTCAAGCCAGTGATGCCCGGGGGCTGGCCCAGGCCAAGGCCAGCCTGGCCCAGGACCAAACCCGTCTGCGGGTGCTGTTGGCGTTGCCGTCGAGTGAACCGCTGCTGGCGAGCGATCCGATCGGCGGCCAGCCCGCCTGGCCCCTGGATCTGGCCACCACCGAGGCCAGGGCCCTCCAGGAGCGCCCCCTGCTGGAAGCCCTGCGCCAGCAACAGCAGGTGCAACGGCAACAGGCCCGCGCCAGCCGGGCCCAGCTGCTGCCCTCCCTCACCCTCCTGGCCGGCGCCGGTCTGAGCAGCGACACCCTCAACACACCGGTTCTGAGTAACAGCGTGGGGGTTTCGGGCACGGTGACGGGCAGCCTGCCCACCCTGGACACCCCCAGCTCCGCCTCCGGGCAGTACTACAACTGGGGCGCGGCGCTGCTGGTCCGCCAGCCCCTGTTGGATGGGGGGCAAGCCCGGGCTGGGGCCCGAGTGGCGGAACGGGAGGCGGCGGTACTCGCGGCGGACGAGGAGATGGCCCGGCGCCAGATTCTTCAGGTGGTGGGCGAAACCTGGAGCGCCCTGCAGGCGGCCCCCACGGCCATCGCTGCCGCCCAAGCAGCGGTGGTGGCCAATGAGCGGGCCCTGGCCGATGCCCGCCTGCGCTATCGGGCCATGGTGGAACCCCTCACGGAGACACTGCTGGTGCAACGGGATCTGCAGGCAGCTCGGGCGAGCCTGCTGACAACGCTCACCCGTCAGGCGATCGACCGGGCCGTCTTGGTGCGAGAGCTCGGGGCGGATCCCCGCCGCTGACTGCCACCTGCGGGCCTGGGTTCGGGCTGTGGCTGTGCAGCTTGCCCAGACTCCTGGGGCTCCATTTGTAGCTCCCGGGCGGAGATGCGCTCTTCGCAGTGGGAGCCATCGGGTCCCTGGCGCCAGATCTCCAACACCTCCTCGGCGGGACAGGAAAAAATGGCCAGGTCGAAGGGAAACACCACCTGTTCAATTTTGGTGCTCGACCCCGCGGAGGAGCGGATCAACGCCAGGCGGTCGCTCACATTGCGATAACAACAGGTGGGCATCTCCATCAGCAACGGACTGGACGCAGAAGATTCATCTAGGCATCGCCGGCAGCGGCTTGCCGTAACCAAGGACACCGGTCCCAGCTCTGGCCCCAGGCCCCTCTCCACCCACTCCACGATCGGTCGCCGGGCAGTGCTCGCCAGAGAACGAACGATGGGCCACGAGGTGTCCAGGATGACAGAAGTTGGACTGGCACAGAGCCACCATGGATTCCCGCCCCAAAGCAAAGCCAGTGCTGCTGAATCGCAACCTGCCTAACCAGATCTCGACAACCAACCGGGCCTATCGCTTGATTGATGGCCGCGGCTTACCCCACCCCCAACTCGACAGCAACTACAGCTCGATCGACGACGCCTTGGCGGACGCCATCAGCTGGATTCAGACCCAGGGGGCACGCGCCACAAGCCACTGGATTGGCATCGAGGTGAGCACGCCCTGCGGTAGCTGGCGCACGATCCACCAACCGGACATGCTGCTGTGCCCTTGGCCTGCCTGATTCACAACCAGTTCAGGAACGCGAGGATTCAGCTCCGGTGTCGCTGCTGTTCTGATGGCCCTGCAGGTGCTTTTCACAGGCCTGCACCCCCGAAGCCGCAAGGACGACGCCAACCAGAACGACCAGGCAACTTGTCGCGATAGGGCTGCGACCGCTGGCGAGAGCTCGAGACATGGTGGAACTAGGGACTTAAACCATCTTAATTATCAGACGCCCACGGGCGAGGCTCGAAGGCCAAAGATGCAGGGATGCTCACCGGGTGACCAGCCAAGCCGGGGGACATGGGGCATCCTCTCCCCTTGCGAAGTACCGATGAAGCGTTAGGTTGGATTGCGAATCGAACTCCCCTTTCCCATGCTGACCGGATCCGATCTGCTCGCCAAAGTCAAAGAACTCGGCGATGTCTCCAAATCTGAGCTGGTGCGGAGCTGCGGCTATGTGAGCACCAAGAAGGACGGCGCTGAGCGGCTGAA
>Ga0209597_1000591_pt1 | contig 24040 bp, 24 predicted proteins | sample M_140625_MF_Meta_FD_187316 | JGI IMG/M metagenome (GOLD analysis project Ga0209597, IMG submission 187316) | Freshwater microbial communities from Lake Montjoie, Canada to study carbon cycling - M_140625_MF_MetaG (SPAdes) (version 2) | ecosystem: Environmental > Aquatic > Freshwater > Lake... | reverse complement strand
TGATTATTACGTATTAGGACTATCAATACCCGCATCTTTTTTATTATTGAAAACTCTCCTCCAGTTAGAATTTTTTGTTCAAATCATCGAAGGCGCATTTTATGTTTGGATGGTCACCAATTTTTCAAAAATTGCCGATATAACGCGTTTCCGGTATTATGACTGGTTTATTACGACTCCTACCATGTTATTTACCTATTCATTTTATTTATTGTATTTGAAATACAAGGAAGAAAACAAGGAAATTGATAAAAATATATACGAATTAGTACAAGAAAATCTAGGGATTTTGATACCAGTGATCGTACTGAACGCACTTATGTTGGTGTTTGGTTATTTAGGTGAAATAAAGAAAATGTCCAAATATTTGGCGGCATTTTTGGGATTCATACCTTTTATACTAATGTTTTCCATTATTTATAACAATTATGCGGTGTTTTCTGCCGATGGTATCAAAACATTTTGGTACTTTTGCGGTATATGGTCTTTATATGGTGTAGCATCTGTCTTACCTTATAACATAAAAAATATAATGTATAATATTTTGGACTTGTTCGCAAAGAATTTCTTTGGTATTTTCTTGGCATTCATTTTATTTTTTGCGAATAAAGAAGTAGGTAAAACAGCCAACCAAACGGAAACTACAATCTAATATATAATATATATTTTGCCTGTATGAGCAAAAAATATATTTCCGGTAAGCATTTTCACAAATATAACTTATAGATTTATTTTTAAGTGTTATTGATAATACTATTTTCTTCCTCACAAGGGCGAATATAAAAGGCTAAATAAGAATCGTCACTTGTATTATGCTGGTCTCTACCAACGAGTGAATCTAAAGTATAATTCGGTGTTGGCACTAGCGCAGGTCCTTGTTCTGATGCAACTCCGTGGATAGAATAATAGTCAGCACATACAAATTCAAAATTGGGGACATCTAATAATTCAAGGTATAAATCATTCCGAATATATTGTTTCATTTTCTGAATAAATTGTTTCATTGTATGTGACGCGGATATTTTATATGTTTTTGTGTGCGTGGTATAAGCAATTTTGAAATAACAAGTGATGAACCTCTGATTCATGTGATTATGTGTGCGAATATTGTATATTTTTGGAATATTTTGTTGTGTCATTTTTATAGGAGTTTATGTATAGTTAATATAAAATTTTTTTTAAATCAATTTTTAATTGTAATTTATGTAGTCCAAGAATTTTCTAGGAATTTTCCAGGACTGACTGTTTTCTCTCATCAACTCAAAAAATAAAATTGATTTTGAATAAAAATATTAGAATATATATTATAATAATATGATGCTCAGTATAATCAAAAGATATTTATGTTTTTGTTCCTTTTTCAAAAATAAAAAAAACAACAAAGAGAGAAGAATATCCGTGAATAATTTACAGTATGCCGACTGGGATAATACAGCACCTTTTGTTCCACCCGTAACAAGTGGAAAAGTAATTAAAGTATATGACGGTGATACCATTACGATTGCCTCAAAACTCCCATATAAATCATCAGAAATCTATCGTTTTTCGGTAAGACTACGTGGTATTGATTCTCCAGAAATCAAATCAAAATCACCAGTAGAAAAAGAATTAGCAATGAACTCAAAAATGTCTCTTTCCAATGTTATCTTGGGACAAATGGTTGACCTAAAAAACGTTTCTACCGAAAAATATGGGCGAATATTGGCAGACGTGTATGTTGATCATGTAAATATCAATAAATGGATGCTTGAAAATAAATTGGCAGTTCCTTATGATGGTGGTAAAAAATCGAGACCACCTGAATGGGATAATGAATATTCAAGTGATGATGAGTAATATTTATTGTTTGACAAATTTATAAATTGGATAATCATTATTTGGTTTGTATAAAAATTCTATTTTAAAATTGTTAATCTGCGCGAATTCATCAACAGCTCTAGTTGTTCCTGGACAACATGATTTATAATCGTCACCTAATAACCAACCACCTTTTTTTATTTTTTTGTACCAAAAAGGTAAATCTTTTGATACCGCTTCATAAGTATGGTCCGCATCAAGAAATACAGCATCTAAACTTTCGTCAGGGATCTGATCTTGTTTTATTGTAATACTTGGTTGTGGAAACCATTTATATCTATTTTCGTGTTCTTTTAAATTATTTTTTATATTTTTATATAAAAGGTCAAACCCGCCATAACTTAAAACATCATCTGGAAACATATCATTTGGATAATATGTCATTGGATCTATTAAAAATAACTTATCTATATTTGTATTATCTAATATTGATTTTGCGTGAAATCCATATCCAATACCAACCTCTGCGACAACTTTAAAATTATTGTCATTAATTGCTTTTTCAAATATACCATAATATGATTGTGCCCAAATACCAGGACCACTACCCATTTTTAATTTATTTATCAAATCAATATAAAACGGGTCAAGACTCATATATGTTAATAAATAAATTAATATAATATATTTAACGCATTAGAACAATGTCTTAAATATAAAATATTTTTATACGGACTTCAACATAATATAGGTGTTCTTATACTTTTCATTTCTTGCCATGTAGTCATAAAAGAAAGTTTCGTAATTATTTGTTTTTATTTGTTGAAATAAAGGTCTAATATTTGTAAAATAAAGTGCGATAATTCCTTGATCATTTGTTATACTAATTGGGTATTGTAATAATAAATGTAATATTTCATCATAAGTATTTTCTTGTATAATATTTGTATCGTATAACATGATGGTTGTTTGAAAGTAATCAATATCTAATTTATGTGTATTATTTAATTTTGTATAATAAGTCGTCTCCTTATCAAACTGGTTATATAATTTCCATTGATATGTCGGATACGCGTCAGAGTGAGCTAATAAAGTATTTGTCTTACATTCTTGAATCATTGGCTCAATGTCTGAAAAAATAGTGATTCCACAATCTAAATAAAATATATAATCCCATTTTTTAAAAAATGTGTCAAATAAATGTAATTTATGGTATTGAAACATTTTTTGATTCCAGTGTGATGGACGATTTATGTGATACTGTATTTCTAAAAATTCTTGCGAGAATTGAATATTTGGAAAATATTTTACAAGAATATTATTTTTTATAATCATATCGTGCTGTAATAATTCATCATTATTCAAATCATCACCAATGACTAAACATATAATTCCTTTGTAATTTCCATTTGTAAGTAATTGATTACATGTATAAATAAATTTATGAAAATATGCTTTATCGCATAAAAAAACGACGCATATATTTGTCATATTATTTTGATAAATGATATGAATATAATTATTCAAATAATTATACGAATATTAGTAATGAAATAAAAATTGATTTATTTTTATTTGAATGTAATTATAATACAAATAAAAATATTACACACGACAACAATAATGGAAATCCACACAATAGAAATTCACCCAGCCTGCTTGAAAGATAATGAAGAATATATTATTCAAAAAAAATACAATGAGGACAACATTTATCTTTACAAAGGTATTCGTAAAGTGACATCACTTGATGTTATTAACCCCGAAGGTTTATACGAAAAAGTACATTTTGTAAATATCGAATTACTATCTGAAAAACAAAACATGGAGAATATGCCAAAATTGGTTCCTCACAATTTAAAAAGATCAACACGTATTAGTCCAGAATATTCGGATATAGTACAACAATTGGGTTCAAGTTTTGATATTGAAGACGACATTAAATTTTATGAAAATAATAATTTAAATTTAAACAATTCAGAAAAATAGTTTAGATGATTATTTTATTATTTGTATATATTGTATTTTTTCTTGTATATGTATATAGTATAATGCCTAAAAGCCGTAAATGTAGGAAAAATAGAATAGACTATAAAATAGAATTCCCGGACCCAATTCAAAAATCACTAATGAAAGCAAACAGATATGTTCCACCTACCGAATTCACAAAATTTCTACCAACACCCAAACCTATGGTTTTTTATTATCAAAAAAATCATGGAAAATATAGAGAACCATCTATTGTAATATTTAATCAAAAGATTCAAGGAAAAAGTAAAAAAATGAGAGGAATGACAAGAACATTTTCAGAAAAATATAATAAAACCATGAGAAGACGCGTTAAGAAAACTCGTAGAAATCGCAGTAATAAATACAAAAAGGAAATGACTGGTGGGGTAAATACACCTCCATCAACACCCCCACGACGGTACAATATTGTTCGACTTCCAGATCCACAAACACCTACCGGACAACAACCTGTCGGACAAAGTAATATTTCTCCAAATAAAGATAAAAAAAGTGATGATCATGAGGACGTTCAACCAACTATTTTATTTTTATAAGCTCCCTAAAAGCCAATCATTTCCAAATCTTTTAAATTCCAATATTCGCAACCACCACCTGGTATAGGACGCCGAATAATAAATGGAATTCTTTTTTGTTCCAATTCGATTTGCGCAATGACATACCCGTCAATCACATTTTCAGGAACTTTTACAAATACTTTGGCGCCCGAATTGATTTGTTTGGCGCGTTGTCCCAATATACGAGCGCGTTCATATTTTGTCAAATAAGGCAATGTTTTGTGTAGATCATCGATAATATTATTATCCGCGTCTCTGATTACATTTGTCAAGGCAATGATCTCGTCATAATTGTTAATAGCGCATTCGGGGTGATATTCCAAAATATAATTTTTATTCAAATCAACATTGAATTTTTGTAAATATTCTTCGTCTTCTAGATCCTCGTCACTTTCCCCACTTTCCTCATTATCATCATCATCCATACCACTTTTTTCTAAAGTTTTAGATGATGATGCTGGTGCCATTTCTTCGTCGTCTTCATCATCATCATCATCATCGTCATCATCAACCTCTTCTTCAGTATCTTCAACAATAACATCTTCGTCATCATCATCGTCGTCAGAATCTTCGACCGCCGTCATTATTTTTTTAATAGTAGTGGGCTCATCTTCTTCCTCTTCTTTTTCCGATAATTCATTTTCAGATTCATCTACTTCACTTGAATAGTTGTCATTATCGTTTTCGTTATCACTCATCTTATTTATATTTAGTATATATTCTTTAAATAAAATAAAAATCAATTTTATTTTATTTTTGTTTGTCGTTTTTTGTTTTTAGTTGTAACAAAAATCATCAAAATCGTATATTCCAGATTGATACAACAAGTCTTTTCCCTCTTTGAAACTCAAATTAGGATCATAATTTATAATAAAACGTTTAATCTCTCGTACGCTCGAATAATAAAATAAATCACATTCATTACCTGACCACCATAAATCGTTTCGAATCGCATATAAATCATTACAACATGGAATTAAAATACAATGTACAATATTTGAAAATCTCACCTTCTTTTTTTGAAAGGGTATGAAATCACAAAAAAATTTATCCAATAAAACATCCATAATTTATTTTATAAAGTATCAACTAATAAAAGTAATCATTTATGTCTAAATGATAATTTATTGAAATAATAAAATATTAAAATCGTCGTTTTATTTCATATCCTCGGTTTTCCAAACAGTGTCACACGTTGAACATAAATAAACATACCGCATATTCACATCATCATAACGAATATAAATAATTTCGCGCTCCTTGTCTTTTTTATTGGTATCGCAGTTTTCATTTGGACATAATATTTTATTTACGCGTGGTAATGTTGGATCTAATTTGGTGTATTTATTAATGAAATGCACGAATTCTTGCTCGTTTTTTTTAATATGCGTTTTTAAAATACTTACACTGTCATTTGTAATTAAATTGTCTTCATTTCCGCAATTACGACAATAATAGATTAAATGATTCGTATTTTCACCATCAATACGAATATAATACATATTTTGACATGTGCTACAGAAATGCATCCTTTATATTGTTATAAAATATCTTTATATTATTTTATTTGAAACCAATTTAAATCAAAATAAATCAATTTTTATTTATTTTACGCGTTTTGATTTTTTGCCGGATTTATAGACTATAAATCACGTCTAAATACAATGCCAACAACATCGGGAACTGCCAGGTGGAAAATAATGGTTTATAGGTGTCCTTTTTGAAAACTACGATATCAATAAATACATAGAAACTAATTAAAAGTGATACCAGTAATACGAATTTGAATATATTACTTAAAAATATAGGAAACGTTTTGTTTCCACTTTTTGTCACTGATGACATATATACTATAATACTAAAATAAATACACAATATTCGTATTATTTTTCAGATTTTTCATCGCTCTCACATTTTATCCCACCACCAGTATTTTCTTCTAAACTAACGCACTTTTCCACACAAGATCGAAAATCCTTGTATAATTTTTCATAATCAATGACTACACACATATTGTATAAACTTGTTGTTATTTTTTCAATCTTGGGATATTCTTTTTGTTTTTCTTCAAGGAATGACTGTATTTCGTCACGATTTTTCAAAAAATTTTCCCGAACATTCGGATAAAAACATTCGAATTTGTCCATATAGACCCCTGGATTTTTATTCAATATTTTTAAAATCGCGATATCAATATTCTTATATTGAATAATTTTATTGTATTTACGGTAATCTTGATGTGTTTCAGTAACACCAGGTTCATTTAATATTGGGTCATTATTTAATAATGTACATAAATTCAACAACACAGTTGAAATGGTTTGACAAGAGGTCCATTGTTCTCCACGCCAGGTATTCAACAAAGAAATACATACTTTTCCGCCGGTATATAAATTCGGATTAAACCGGATATTTTCCCCATTTGTACAATAAGTCACTTGAGGCGGACTATGGGGATAATCCATGGGATACTTGAATTCGAAGAAATAATTCCCCGCGAAATAAGGGGTCTCACTTGAACCAATAATTAATGCGTAACCTTTTAACATATCTTCGTCGTCATGTACGTAATAAATACCATTATCGTTTAATGGATTTTTGATAATATCTCGGACGTCTTTTAACAACCGCTGTATAGTGTCTTTTGAGATAACAATATTTTTTGATTGACTAGATGACATGATTACACGAATATTATTATATAACGTAAAAATGGTTTTATATGTTTTATCAATATATTTATATTTAGTTCAATTATAAGTATTTATATTCTTTTGTATTTTATATTACTAATACAAATGAATCGATCTACTCCAGTAAATAATACAATAATGGAAGGTTATAAAATACCCAATATAGTACATCAGACTTTTAAAAATTCAAAGTTACCACTAGAAATTGTACAAATAATTTCTCATAATAAAAAAAGATGTCCAAATTTTAAATTTATATTTTATGATGATAATGAGTGTGATTTATTTATAAAAAACAATTATGATCAGATTATTTATAACGCATATAAAAGTATAAATGATTGCTATGGGGCAATGAAAGCGGATTTTTTCAGGTATTGTGTGTTGTATAAATTAGGAGGTATATATTTAGATATAAAATCAAAAATAAATACTCCATTAATTAATATTATTAAAAAAGACGACATTTGCTTACTCGATATTCCTCGGTCAAATTTAGAACCATGGCGAAAAAATGCCCCGACTTATGAACAATGGTTACTCATTTTTGCTCCAAATCATCCCTATTTATTAGAAACAATTAATACATTAACTAATTATATTCATACAAAATTTAAACCGACAATACCAGGAATAAATGTTTTAAATACAAAGCAAAAAATATTACATGTTACTGGTCCAGACGCATTTACAAAATGTATAAATAATTATATTGAAAATAATAATAACATCAAATTACATAGAAATATAAATTATAATCATTCTTTTCAATTAAATATTTTGGCACATGATTATAAAAAAATGTACGCTATAAATAATCAAAAACATTATAGTGAATTGAATTTACCATTATATAAATAGACAAAGGGGCGAAATTCTTATTTTCGCACGATTTTTAATAATTGCTTGAAAATGAAACGACCTATGTTCGCAATCTTGTATTCTGTATCTACTTTTTTCTGATATTATATTTCCGGCGAATCTTATATTTTGTAATAATAATTTTTTTGGAATATAATTTAAATTAAATCTACCGTCATATTCACAGTTTATAAATTTTGTTGTTTTATAAATCGCAAATCCATTGAAGGCGGAATAGCACGGTATTAATTGTGTTTTATTTATTCTTTTTATAATATTGTTTAAATAAGTTACACCTAATCCAGTATTTTTGAAATGATGACAGCTAGCAACAAATGGACCAATAGACAACGCCCAGGAATCATAATATCCATTAGGATAATTAAATGATAATGCGTCCCATTCACTATTTCTATTTTTTAAATATTGTTTCAATAAATCTATTTTCATTTTACGACTTCCTTTATCATCACAATCCATTACTACAAAATATTCATAATCACTATATTTTTCGCGAATTTGTTGAAGACAATAATTTCTTCCTTTGCCAATACGGTGTGTTCGGTATATTGACAGAGGATCATTATTTACGTAATAATTAAATTTTGGGTTAATCACGGCGTATTCTTCCATTAATTTCAACGTATTATCTTTGGAATGATCATAATATAATATAATAGCATAATCATCAAATAATTTACCAACTTGTTCCATGTTTGAAAAAACATTTTTTAAATATTTTCCACATTCGCGAACTGTTCCGCAAATACAACATTTCATTTTGAATAATATTATATATATTTGCATAAAATATTATTCTAGACTATCGGCATTTTCAAAATATTTGATAACTTTTGTATCAATTGTATGATTTAAATTCGTATTTTGAATTACAAATTGTTTGACCAATTCTTGATTTGATATATAATTTTGTAACGCCAGATTCGAATTTTGAATACATAATCCATGATTTTTTGCGGGTTTGTTTAATTCTTTCATCATTTTTTCTTGGTTATTCATTTTTATTCCTAAAGAGGATAATTTTTGGTTTAAATATTCAAAACAAGTATCTTTATTTATTAATTTGTAGTAATCTACAAAAATTACATTTGAATTTTTTTCGATTATATCCATATACATGGTATAATACAAATTGTATAGTTGAATAATATTATTGAATTTATATTTACCAAGTAATAATTTGTCGAATAATTTGTTTTTAATAAATTTTACTTCATATGATTCTTTTTTCATACTATATAACCAATTGTAGACATTTTTATATAATATAATGATTCCGGTGTTTTTGGTATGAACATATTTATCTAAAATATTTCTTAAAAAACAATGTTTAAAATTGACATTTGGTATCCATTCATGTCTTTCTTTATTTATAATTTTAATTCCCTCATTTTTATTTATATTTATAGTATCACTATTCGATAATATTTTTTGAAGTAAATTTGTTCCAGTATTAAATGGTCCAATACAAAAAACTTGCGTTATTTCATTTGATGACATCGTATTATTATATATTATATATTTTATATTTTTGATATGTTTATTATATTTTTATTATGTATAAATGGAAAATAATTGTACATATATATCCATTAGAGGATTGAAACGATTATGTAATTTTAAATCCAGAGTTTATATTTCAGATACAAAAGATGGTAAAGATTATTTATACGATATGCTTAAAAACAATAATATGTTTGATGGAATGTCTATTTTTGTAACAAGTAATTTATTGGAATTTTTTGTAAATGAAATTTTAGATAAAATAAAACATACTTTTATTTTGGTTTCAGGAATGTCCGTAAAAACTTGTCCAGTAGAAGCATTAAAAAAAAAAACTTTATTTAAACTCGTCAATCATAAATATTTAATAAAATGGTGTTCCCAAAATAATACGATTCAATATTATCCAAAGGTTTTACAAGTTCCACTTGGGATTGATTTTCATTCGGTGTATAATAATCCAAAAAAATGGACAAAAATAGTAGATGGAAATACTCCAGTGGAACAGGAAAAATATCTTATTGATATCGCAAATAATTCCGCACCATTTTATGAAAGAATTAACAAGATTTATGTAAATTTCAGTATGAATACTGATAGATTTAAACAACGAAAAGCATGTTTGAAAGAAATACCTCAAGATTTATTGGCTTATCACCAAGAAAAAATGAAAAGAACGCAAACATGGGAACAAACTGTTAAATATTCGTTTGTATTATCTCCGTATGGAAATGGAATGGATTGTCATCGACATTGGGAGGCATTAATTTTGGGATCAATACTTATTATAAAATCGAAAGAATTTATTAAAATGTTTGAGGATTTACCAGTATTGATTGTAAATGATTGGAGAGATGTCAATCAAGAATTATTAGACAACACGATTGAATTATTTAAAAACAAGACATTTCATTATGATAAACTTACTTTAGAATATTGGAAAAATATAATATTTTAGTGTTTTTACTATATATTTTTATTATATTTTTATTATTATTATATTTTTATTATTATTATATTTTTATTATATTATATTAAAAATGATAATGACTTTTGATGAACGAGTAAATTTTTACCTGGGAGAAGAATTGTTAAAATTTGAAAAAATAGATATTAGTAAATATCCGGATGTCATAACAATTAAAAATTTAACAAATAAAGTAAATGTTTTTGATACTATCTATGATGTTCCTTTGATAAAATTACTAAAAAAAACAAAAAATACGGATAAAAAATTTATTTTTAGAAGAGCTGATATCATTAAATCAACCGAACAAAATTTTTTAACATTGTGTAAAAATAGATGTGATGGAAACAATGATTCCGTATTGTTAAGATGTTTTAATTTTGATCGTCATTGGGGTAAATTTTATAATAAACCAAAAGATATAGATTTTAATAAAAAAATACAGAAAATTTTTTGGAGGGGAACAACAACAGGATGTTCTGACAATTATAAAGCAGAAAAATGGTGCCCGCGACAGGTAAATCGTTTTGTAATGATGAAAAATTGGTTCAATAAAAATTCAAATATTGATGTTGGGTTCAGTTCTATTCATCGCAAATGGTTAGAGCCGGTATTTAAAAAATATCTTAAAGGACCATGTGATATTACATATTTTTTAAAATATAAATACATTTTATCAATTGAGGGAAATGATAAAGACAGTGGGTTAAATTGGAAATTAAATTCAAACTCGGTAGTGTTAATGCCAAAACCACGTGTTACGAGTTGGTTAATGGAAACAACATTAATACCGAATTATCACTATGTTTTATTGAACGACGATTTTAGTGATTTAGAAGAAAAATTAAATTGGTGTAATAATAATCAGGAAGAATGTGTTAATATTATAAAAAACGCAAATTATTTTATGAGTCAATTTTTAGATTATAAAAATGAAGAAAAAATAGAAGAAACAGTTATAAATAAATATTTTAGTATAGTTAGTTGAAATATAAAATTATATATTATATATTATATATTATAAATGTTTGATTCAAGAAGATTTTGGGAGAATAGATATAAAAATAATGGAAATAGTGGATGTGGATCTTATGGGCATCTTGCCGAATTTAAAGCAATTGTAATAAATAATTTTGTATATAAAAATAATATTAATTCAATTATTGATTATGGTGTAGGTGATGGTAACCAATTAAAATTAATTAATACAGAAAATATAAAATATACTGGTATTGATATTAGTCCTACAATTATAGAAAATTGTAAAAAAATATATGAATTCAAATATTCAATTAGCAAAACCCGTTATAAATGATATATTAGTGAATTGTGAAAATAAAAAAATGTTGGTTTTTGGGTTGGGTCATGATTCTGAATTATGGTACAATGCTACCAACACGAATACTTTATTTATTGAAAATAATGAAACATATATAGATTTGAATAAAAATATAGACCCTAATAATATTATTTATTATGACTATCAAAATATATCAGTGAATTCAAGTTTAGATTTGACAGAAACACAAATTTCAGAATTTAAGATTCCTGAAAAAATATTAGAAAATGCTCCATTTGATATTATTTTAATAAATGATCCAAACGGATATAATGATAATTGTCCGGGAACACTATTACCTATTTATTGGAGCAAACATTTTTTATCAAAAGAAGAAACGATAATATACCTGGATAATGCTTCACGTAATTTAGAAAAAAAAAGTATAAATAAATATTTTTTAACTAATAAAAAGAATTATTTTAAAGAACGTCTTGGAACTATGAAAATAATTATATAAATTATATTATCTTAATTATATTATCTTAATTATATTATCTTAATTATATTATCTTAATATAATGAAGATTGCTTTAGCTTTTTGGGGATTGACACGGAGTTTAAAATATACCATAGATTCGATAAACAATAAAATAATTAATAAATTTAAAGAAAATGGAATTCAATACAAAATATTTATGCATACATGGGTCATTCATTCTCCTTATAATAATTCGCGGTCGGAGGAACATGGAATTTTATTAGACAATACAGAATATAATCTGTTGAACCCGGATTATATTGAAATACACGACCAAGACGATTTCAAAAAAAACATTAATTTTAAAGCATTTAGAACGCATAAAGATCCGTGGAATACAAAGTATGAAACAGTGGATAATTTTATTTGTGCGATGTATTCTAAAGCAAGATGTACGCAATTAATAGAAAACAGTAATGAAATTTTTGATTATATTATTTTTTTGAGACCAGATGTATTATATTTGAACGATTTCAACATAAATTTTTTAAAAAAGGTGAATAATAATACTATATGTATTCCAAATTTTGGGTTATCTACTAATTTTAATGATCGGTTTTGTATAGCGAATATGATAACGTATAAATTATATGGATATATATTCAATAAATTGTTTGAATATAGTAAAAAGTATCCGTTACATTCTGAAACCATTCATTATAAAGTAATGGTTATAAATAAGATTAAAATGGAAAAAATAAATTTTTTTTTTAAAAGAGTAAGAGCAGATGGAAAAATTTCTTTTAGAGATGTGAAAATTCGTTGTCGATGATTATATGTATTTTTTATTGTCTAATACTTTATCAGATTTATAATTTGGAACATTTATTACGGGTTCGTTTGTTGCTCCTTTTTTAATACCAATAAAGTATAGGTCTTTAGATTTCATATTATAATAACTATTCCAAGAAATAAAATTATTATTCAAGTCTAAAACATTATTTATATCCTTGATAGTTAAATTTTTATAATAGTCTTGCATGTCTTCTAATTTATGAATTGTTCCATAAGAACTTTTTGGTGCGGTTCTTCGCGTTCCGTGTTCTGGTCTTCCAAATCCCGCACAAGTAAATACAAATAAACCATTTTCTTTCAGCATATTATAAATTTTTAATAATGATTCTCTATATGTTGGGTCATGTTCAAAACATTCCGTTGAAATAATTGTATCAAAATAATGATCTTCAAATGGTAAATCTTTTGTTTTTGAAACGATCGTTACATTTTTTGCTTCAGCAACATCATTTCCATTATATTCACAATCAGTAAATAAATAACGATTATTTCCATTTATATCTCCAGATCCTACATCTAAAACTATTTTATTATTAAAAAAATCGGGTAAAGATTTTTTTACAAATTCTACGAACTTTTTTGCTTGAAGATGCATGTATTATATGATAATATAAAAATAATATAATTCTATAATTATCTAATTATCGAATCACCTAAAAAGAATCTCTGGTGAAATTCGGATTTTCGCATTATTTTTATTAATTCCCATTAAATGAAATGCTCGATGTTCGCAGTCTTCGAATAAAGCATTCACATTTCCGTAATCTTTGAATACCATCAGTGAATTTGCGGCGCGTTGATGTTCTACCAGTTTATTTTTTGGTAAAAGGTTAAAACGGACCCTACCATCATAGTAACAATTTCTAAATCGTCCAATGCGATAAATTGCGAATCCGTTAAATGCCGAAATACACGGCAACAATTCGCCTGGTTTCAGCATATTCAATAGTTTGGTCACATGGTGTTGAATTATATCGTAAAATACTACGTTATTTTCAAAATGATTATAGCTGAAATTATATGGTTTGATTGACAACGCCCAAATATCATAATATTTTGGAAATGTTTGAAATGACAAGGCATCCCAGTCGTCCCGGTGTAAATATTTTCCTAAAACCTCGGGATACACGGTTTTACAATTGACATCGTCGCAATCCATCATGATGAAAAAATCAAAATCACTATGGTCTCGCCTTATTTTGTTAATACAAAAATTCCGTGCTTTTGCGATTCGGTGTGTTCGAAAGGGTGACACTTTTTGCTTATTTACATGATACATCAGTTTTTGATTTGTTTTTCCATACTCAATAATTTTTTCTAATGTATTATCGTTTGATTTATCACAATACATTATGATAATATAGTCCTCAAATAATTCGCCGATTTTTTCAATATTGGAAAATATTCTGTCTAAATAAGGTCCGCAATTTTTCACGGGTCCGCAAAAACAACATTTTTTGGGTTTTATTGTTGTTAGTTTTGTGTTAGCATTTACGGGTGTATCGTCTGTGTTCATTATTTATAATATACAATACTTTATTTTGAAGAATCCTACCAAATAATTAAGAAATGATTGGGTTTCATTTTATAATAAAAAATTTACAGCATAACAGATTACATATTTTATATTTTTTTATTTTTTTTAAATAAATTTAAATATTATATAATTAAAAAATTGAAATAGAAATAATTATAGTAGTAGTATATAAGTCAAATTAAATGGGAACAACATGTGAATATCAAGATCTAAATGAATTCTTATCAAAGCATAAATCACAACAAACAAGAAAAGATGATAATTCAACTGAAAAAACAATAATCACGCATACACGAATGCCTGGTAAGGGTATATATGGTGGGTCCTATTTTATACCAAAAGAAAAATATCAGCTCTTTTATCGATTGTATTATGAGGAGGTCTTTGTAAGGAAAAAACCAGATCATCTTACCGAAAAACAGTTGGAAGTAGGCGGACCCATTTGTGTAGATTTAGATTTCAGATATAGTTATGATGTAGAAGTAAGACAACATGATGCTGATAATATTTCCGAAATTATTAACTTGTGTTATTTGGAGCCATTGAAAGAATTCTTTGTTTTTGAGAATGGTAAGAAATTTCCAATATATGTTATGGAAAAGCCGCATGTAAATCGTTTGACAGACGGATCATTAACAAAGGACGGTATTCATATTATTATTGGTGTTCAAATGAGTAAGGTCATGCAAGTGATGTTGCGCGAAAAAGCTCTGGAAATCCTACCTGAGACAATCACTATGGATACATTGCCAGTGATTAATGATTGCGAGGCAATTATTGACGCAGGTGTTGCCAAGGGTAGTGCCAACTGGCAAATGTATGGATCATGTAAGCCTGGAAACGAAACATATGCTCTAACTCATTATTATGAGGTTGATTTTGATGAAAATGATTCGGAATTCCAGGTGACAGAGAAACCATTAATCGAAATAGATTTAGCAAAAGATTTGTTTAAATTATCGGCTCAATATCCGGATCATCCTTGTTTTGAAATAAATCCCAAAATGAAAGAAAAAATAGAGGAACGCGAACGTAATAAAAAAAAACCAGTAAATATAAGACGTATTCAAAGTAATACCAGAATAATTCCGTTGATTAATAATGAGGATCAGGATTTTTCGAACACTCCATTAGAAGATATTGAAAATGAACAAATATTGGATCGGGTAATTCAAAGTATTCATTCAAAATTAATGTCTACTGAACAAAATGTAAAAGAACTCCATGATTATACAATGACCCTCCCAGAAAAATATTATCAACCTGGATCACATGAATTAAACCGTATGGTTGCTTTTGCGTTAAAACAGACTGACCCGCGGTTGTTTTATACTTGGATAAAACTGCGAAGTAAAGCGAGCGACTTTGATTATTCGACAATTCCAAAATTGTTTCAAGATTGGAATAGATATTTCAAAGTAAGACCAGATGGCGTGACTGGCGCATCAATTATGTATTGGTCAAAGCAAGACGCACCAGATGAATATTGGAAAATAAGAAAAAATTCTGTAGAGCATTGTGTAACGGAAACCATTATTCAACCAACGGATTATGATTTTGCGACTGTTTTGAAGAAATTATGTGGAGACCGTTATGTATGTAGCTCAATTAAAGATAAAATATGGTATGTATTTCGAGGTCATTGTTGGGTTCAAGATAAAGGTACTACCATTCGAAACATTATATCTACTGATATGTATAAATTATATGTTGCCAGACGAGACAAAAATATGATAGATATGGAAAGTACTCCATCAGATGATCCAAAATATGAGGCGATGAAATCGTTATTAAAAGTCCTTAATGTCATTATTCCAAAACTGAGAATGGGTACTGAAAAAAACAACATTATGCGTGAAGCAATGGAAGTCTTATATGATGAGGAATTTGATAAACGTGTTGATAAAAACAAGTATTTACTATGCTGTCGAAATGGTGTCATTGATTTGAAAAATTGTGTGTTTCGAAATGGACAGCCAAATGATTATATTACGAAATGTACAATGATTGATTATTATGAATTTGACCCAGAATATAACCGTGAATCTTCCTTACAAATTAAAGATTTGTTTGATAAGATTTACCCAGAAAAAGAATTGAACAGATACATGTGGGATCATTTATCTGGATCATTATTTGGTGAGAATATTAACCAAACATTCAACATCTATTTGGGTAATGGAAGTAACGGTAAATCCAAAATTACGAAATTAATGTCATTGGCATTAGGTGATTATTATGGAACTGTTCCATTAGCACTCATCACTGAACGCCGAAATGCGATTGGCGGAACATCCTCGGAGGTGATGAATTTAAAGGGTGTTAGATATGCTTGTATGCAAGAGCCTACCAAGGAAATCCAATTGAATGAAGGTGTGATGAAGGAATTGACTGGTGGTGATCCAATTGTTGGTCGTCAATTATACAAGGAAAGTGAATCCTTTATTCCACAATTTGACTTGTGTGTATGCACCAACATATTACCAGTGATTAATAGTAATGATGATGGCACATGGAGACGTATTCGTGTCATTAAACACATGGCGAAATTTGCGGACCCAAGTGAGAATATTACACCAACCGAGGATTCACCATATGTATTTCCAAAGGACAAGACATTGGAGGATAAATTACCATTGTGGGCAGAGACATTCTTGAGCATGCTCGTAAAACGCGCGTTTGAGACTCAGGGCAAGGTAGATGATTGCCCAATGGTGATGATGTACTCGAATAACTATAGACAACGCGAGGACCATATTGCTGCCTTTGTATCACAAATGATTGAGGTAGTGGAGGGTGGTGTTGTCAAACGCGAGGAACTCAGCGAGACATTCAAGAAATGGTATTGCGAATTTTACAACTCCAAGAAGATCCCTAAGGGTATTGAATTGTTTGATTACATGAACAAGAAATTTGGTATTCCAAAGAAAGGAAAAGACGGATGGCAAGGTGTGGCGATAATCAGACCCGAGATCCAAGAGGATGAAATGACTGGAGTGTAAGGGTCTAAATTATATCTTTATGTTGTGATGTTGTCAATATAAAGATATTTTTTATTTTTGATTATTTTGGGCGAAAATTATATTTTAGTGTATATGTTAGTTGGTAACATTGAAACAAACTCGTTAAACTTACTTAAACACCATAAAGTAACAGTAGTGCTGAAAAAGGGGAAAAAAAAGAAAAAAACAATAAATATTATTTTTTTAATAATACCCGTCCCCCGATTCATTACAAATAATAAAACTGTAAATACAAATAGTAATACATAAAACACCCAAAGAGAGAATTGATAATATCCAAGCAAATCATCATAATTTTGCTTTTCATAATATGTTTTACGATCGTTTGTAGTCACGTCACCTGTTGTGATGGATGCTTTTTCCATATTTTTTTCTAATTCATCAATTTCATCATTGTATTTTTTGTCAAGTTTGCTTAAATATGTATAACTAGAATACCCCGTTTTATAACTATTATTTAATTCTTTCATTTCATTTATTAAAGGATTTACGACGGATTGAATATTTTTTTTAACCATGTTTGACTGGTCAGTTAATTTATTGGTAATATAGTCGTTATAACCCGTCATGCCCATAATGTGAGTGTAATAGTTTTTTTCTGCGATTTGTAATTCACCCGGAGCGCTTTCTACATTTGTTTTTGCTGCTTCATATTTTTCCTTAAGTGTTTGCGTTGCCTCCAACGCTTGACAATCTGGTCCGCATCTGAGTTCTTCTGCCGAATTTTGAATATAGGTATTAATTTGTGCGAGTGTTTTATTTAATTGATCAGTTATATCTGGTGGTGTATTTGTTGTCATTCTCCTATACTATGTTTTTATTTATTTTTTACATTTTATTTTATATTTTTTCATAAAATGTGAAAATAGTTTATTACACCGTATAAATTTTACACCGTATACATTTTACACCATATAAATTTTACACCGTATACATTTTACACCGTCTTGTTTTTTCTCTTTGCCTTTTTAATCTTACGAGTCTTGTTTTTACCAGATTTTTGATATTTTTTGTGCCTTTTATTTGTTTTATGATGTTTCTTATGACTGCGTTTGTTTCGTCGTCTGGTTTTTTTATTACCGTTAATAATGCTTGTTCCTCCAAACGCCTCTAATAGAGGAATATCAGGCAATATTATTCCCCTTTCTATAAAACTCTTAATCGTTTGTTTTAATTTAGGATCATCATTTAATATTATATTATCATTATCCTTATTAATTTTTTCTAATATATCAATCAACCCTTTTGAATTTTCTTCTTCTAAAATATTTTCAAAACTAATATTTTCCAGAACTTCTAATCCTTTGATTTGTTTTTGTTTTAATGGTGTGATAATAAAGGAAAATAAATCTTTTTTATTTTGTTCATTTTCGCTTTTTTCTGGACTCAAGAAAATTTGTAAATCTTCTGGAGTTTTAATTGGTGTGACATCAGTATTTTCTTGATTTTGTCTAGTTCTTCCTTCAGGTGTCATCGTTGTCAATTCTGCTTGTCCCGATACTTCATCTTGTCTTGCTACATCATTTTCTCCTTCCTGTAATTCAAAAAATTGCGTTGTCAATTGTTCTTGTGGTTCGTTAAAAGTGATCCCAGATTTTGTAAACAACGCTTGAGCAAATTTGTCATCCACTGTAAAAACATTATTGTCAATATTGTTATTTGCGATTAGTTCGATTTTTTTTTTTTCTAATTTGGATTTTAATTCATCTTTAAATTGAGTATCATCAATGGAGTTTACATTTTCTATATCAAATTCTATATCAGCTGTATGTATGACGCATTTTTCATATGGTGAATACATACCATCATCTGGTATTAAATTAAAAAAATATGGTTCGGGAAAATCTTTATTTATGCCTTCTTTCCTTGTTAGATGGTCAATGTCATTATACTGAGCTTTTAATATAGGACTCTTTATTTCATCGCTTTCCTGTATGCCGTATCTGGTTAAATTTGAAATAAATACACTTATAAATGTTTCACCAAAAACATCATTATACACTATATTATGTTTTTCATATATACTACATAATTGTTCGTATATAGATGGCATCATTGTCACAAATCCAATATTTATATATGGTTGCTGTAAATTATTATTTACGTCTTCAGGATTATCTTGATAATTGTGTTTTTTACCACCAATTCCCATCCAATCCATCGTATTTAAATCACCAAAAAAATTAAATGGTTGAAAAACGTCTCCAAACATAGTATTGAGTTGGTCCCGAACACCGTTAAACCAATTGGCAATACTGTAAATCAACCAATTCTCGTTTGGACCACAAAGATTGTTTTGAGTAATTTGAGGAAAATCCACTCTTGGAGTTTCACCCAATTTTTTTGGCACTTCATTATTTATATCAATTGAAGTATCTTCAAAATCTTTTTCCACATTCTGATATTTTTCAGATAATTCGTCATTTATAATCATATCAACTAATTTATTATTTACATCCCATCCAATTTTATAATTTTCAGTATAGTGTGTCAAGTTTTGTATTACGTAAATATAACTTTGAGAATTTGGAGGATATTTTTGTTTGGTAATTAATATATTGAGAGAATATTTTGATCTAATAACTTGGTCTTTTTCATCACAAGTAAAATTGTTTTCATTGTTATTGTTATACTTATCATGTGTTTCATTTCCAGTTATACTATTATATATTTCTAAACACTCATGATATAAATTCCAATTTATCATTTGAATATTTGGAATAATAATCTCTTTAATCATCTGTTTTAGTGTTTGGTCGTTTTCCCCCCGATTTTGATTAAAATATGTTAGTAATGGACCTAAACGACCCATTTTTATATATCGCAGTTGATTGTAATTATTTTGATTATCGCCTGAAACCAATGTGAATAATTCAAGTTGTTTTTCATTTTGACTTCTTAATACATAATACAATGTTTCTAACCGTCTTCTTTTTTTTAGTTCGAGTGTTTCGGATGATTCTTCAAAAGGCAAATAATACAAGGTATTCGCAAACTTATTGTTTTTCTTCCAATTATTATATATTTGGGTTCCATTTGTTTTTTCAGTCATCTTCCTATTAAAGTCATCATCAAAAAGTTCTTTTTCTTGTTCAGTCAGCAAGGAAGTATCCTTACCCTGATTTGTATATAAACATGGCATTTGGAATAATTGACAAGTGTTCATAACAACTAAATCGGTAGTCGACATGACAAATTTATCTTTTGTGATTTCAGTATTTTGTAAATAAAACCAAACAAGCATCACATATACTTGCGTCATATCTCCCATTTCTTTAATAATCATGTATCTCAAAATTTCTCTTAGAATTTCCGGATTTTCTATATTTTGTTGGTTTTTAACTACATTATTATAAATAAATTTATTTTTGGTTGGATTTCCTTGAAAATAATAGCCTTTTCCAGTTTTAGGATTGGAAAAATCCGTTTTAGATATAGCTATAGTATTATTTGTAGCATTATTTGTAGCATTATTTGTAACATTATTACCACTAACGATACCACCAGTAACACCATTATTAACACCAACATTTATTCCAAAACTATATTCAGTATTATTCTCTCCGAAATCACTTGTTTGCTTTGCCTGCCATGTTGTTCCAGCCAAAAATCCGACTAAACCTGACATAAAATTGGCGTCGAAACGTAATGTTTTATCTTTCTCAGGATAAGAGTCTGTTGGTACTTTACGCGTCGCCGGATCAGCAACAGAAGCAAAACTTGACATTATAGTCGCATCACCCGGACTAAACGTATCGGGATCGGCACCACTTTCATTGAATACATGAGTTACCTGCAAAGGAATATGATCCGTATAAGCACTTTTAATAAAAACGCGACCGCTAATATATTTTTCGCAAATATTATTTGAAATTGCTTTAATTTCTTCTAATTTTGCCGGTTCCGCAGCAATAGTTACAATTTGACGTGGAAATAATTCGTTTAATAAAGGAATTAATACATCATTTCTAGGTACTGTAACTCTTGCGTTTGTCGCGTCTTTTATAATATCGCAAATCGTTCGAATCATCATGTATTCTGAAATATTTTCATTAAGTAATAATTCCCTAGTGTTACTGAAAAGATTTGTATAATCTCCAACAGTAATAGGTCTATTATTAATTGTAATATTTGTACCATCAAATCCAACATTTATATCTCCAGTCTGCGGGTCATTCGAGTCACTCATTATAATATTTATATTACATTATACAAATATTATATATTCAAACATTATACCTAAAATATTCGTTTCTCTAATATCTAATATCCAAATTGACTCATTATTTGTTGATATGAATAACCTGGTATTTCATTAGAACCACTCATTCCAGTATTTAATGGCACACACATGTTTTTTTCTGAATCATACGTTGTACCATCGCCACAATAACTACTCACATTTGTACAAATGTTGGGGTCTGGAATAGCAGGAAACTTCCATGGGTTTTGACCATCAGGATTACTGGTATCTACCGTAGGTGCGTTGTCCGTATTGAAAGCCCATTTATATTTGGAATAATCAAAATTATCATGCGCATATAAATATACTAGTTTCCAAAATAAAAATATGAATCCGGTAGTTAATGTAACAATTAATAAAATAACATAAATTATGTCTGGAAGAATATTACGGTTTTTCAAAAATTTAAGAACAATGAGAACAAGACAAATGACTACAATCAACATCATAAAATATGTTTGATCTTGATATTTATCACCGTAATATTTATTAATTTCTACCATTCGTAAATTGTTTGATCTAATATCATTCATTTCTCGTAATCTTCGTTTGGTTTCATTCAGCTCATTTTCAACAATAATGACAGTTTGACCTTGTTGTCCGTATAAGTCATTGGTAGATGCCAAATTACCGACAGTATTTTGTGAATTATTGTTCAAAAAAGAATATAAATTAACACGCATTTCCGTAAGTTTTCCGATTTGACTTGTTAATTTTGTTTTTAAATCAGGGGACAATGTATTATTTGCGATATTCATTTCCAATTGAGTAAATAAATCTTGTTCATTATTTTGTAAAGTTTGTATATTACTTAACGTTTGTTTATTTCTATCTGCTGTATTATTTGTAGTAGTCGTTGTAGTTGTTGTATCTGAAGAAAAACCTGCTCCCATTTGTAATATATAGATTATAATTAGATTATAATTATTATAATTGGATTATAATTATAATAAATATTTGCTAGTTCATTTTATTTTTCACTTCATTTTATTTTCCAGTTCATTTTATTTTCCCATCATTTTCATAGATATAATCATTGTTGATATTGCTAAAATACTCCAAAACATGTAATTATAATTTTGATACAATACAAGAAGATTCGTGTCTTTCACTATATTATTCATATTTTGTTCATTCTTCTTATAATTTTGAATGTCATTTATAGTATTATTATACATTATCAAATCAGCATCTATTTTTTCACTTTTTATACCTATTTGACTTTTCACTTGGTCCGTTTGTTTCTTTAAGTTGTTTAATATAGATATTATTTGACCACCTACTTGACCGATTTGACTTTGTAAATTGGTGATTTTTGTATTTTGCGGGGAATTCGCACCGGTTAGACTACAACTGGTATTTGGTGTCATCATAGAACCTTTCGAATATTTTTTCCATACATTACTATTAATGGTCATGGTTTTTCTATTACAACTCATACTCGCGTTTCTCGTCTTTACATCACGGACATATAAATCTGTATTTGGTTTTGGTGTTTTTAATGATGGATTTAAAATATCATTACCTTTGAAATATCCGGTTTTTGTGGTATTGTCAAATACAAATCCAAAATAGGTATTACTTGAATTACAAGTAGTTACACAATCATTATAGGTAGTATTGGTCATTGTTTTTAGAGTTTTACTGTTGCTATCATAATCAACATATTTACTATAATTTGTTCCTGGAACAATCATACTACTCGGATATTCCATTAATTTGTCGTTTCCATCTACGTAACCAATTTTACTCATAAACGATGGATTTCCGGCTTCATTCATTTTATAAAGAGCGTTATTTCCACTGAGCCCATATGTATTTTTATCAATCGTCGATTCTATACAAGGTTTGTAAATACCATATTTCTGTGCTTCTGTCAAATCATCATTTACGAAACATTTGGATGATCCCTTTTTACCACCTTGTAATGCGAAATATTGTTTTCCACTTTTGATTGCCTCTTTTTGACATGTTTCAAAAGAATATTTACTAGAACCATTCCCGACAACAGTCATTGAAGGCGATGCTTCATTATCGTTATAACAACCAATATAATCACTTTTTTTTGTATCAATCTGATAAACCGCATTTGTCCAGGTGCCTCCATATGTTTTACTATCGCTTTTTCCAGTATATGATGATGTGGATATACCATATTTGGAAATATCGTTGTAATCATCTCCTACTAAACATGC
>Ga0209597_1000590_pt1 | contig 24050 bp, 23 predicted proteins | sample M_140625_MF_Meta_FD_187316 | JGI IMG/M metagenome (GOLD analysis project Ga0209597, IMG submission 187316) | Freshwater microbial communities from Lake Montjoie, Canada to study carbon cycling - M_140625_MF_MetaG (SPAdes) (version 2) | ecosystem: Environmental > Aquatic > Freshwater > Lake... | reverse complement strand
CCGGGACGGTCCCGCCGATGACGGTGGGGCCGCACGTAGGTGCCGGGCTGCATCACGTTGAGAAACCGCTGCACCGGATCGGCCTCCGCATGGAGGTTGTGGTTGCGACGCCGCCGCGGCAGGGAGCGGGCCTCGGCCGCCAGCCGGTTGAACAGGGTGTGATCGATCCGCTGGATCTCCTCGGCCATCAGAGGAGCTCCCGACAGCAGGCCGCAAACGCCCCGGCCGGATCCGCCGCGGCGCTGATCGGCCGGCCGATCACCAGCCGGCTGGCTCCTGCGGTGATCGCCTCGGCCGGGGTCATCACCCGGGCCTGGTCGCCGGCGGCGGCGCCGGCCGGTCGGATGCCGGGGGTCACCAAGGCAAAGGGCTCAGGGTGGTGCTTGCGCAGGGCCGCCACCTCGAGGGGTGAGCACACGCAGCCGCCGATGCCAGCCGCCGCCGCCAAGGCCGCCAGACGCTCCACATAGGTGGGCACCGGTTCGGCAATGGCCAGCTCGGCGGCGAACCGATCGGCGGGCCAGCTGGTGAGCACCGTGACGGCCAGCAGGGTGGGGGCCTCCAGGCCCGCGGCGGCGGCTCCCTCAAGCGCGCCAGCCTGGGCGGCGGCCAAGGCCTGGGCTCCGGCACAGCCATGCACCGTGATCAGCCCGGCGCCGAGGCGGGCGGCGCTGCGGCAGGCGCCGACCATGGTGGCCGGGATGTCGTGGAACTTGAGATCAAGGAACACCTGCAGGCCCCGCTCCCGCAGTTGGGCCACCACGGCGGGCCCAGCGGCGCAGAACAGCTCCAGACCCACCTTCACCCAGCGCAGCTCGGGAATGGCGGCGGCCAGGGCGAGGGCCGCGGCGGCATTGGGTCGATCGAGGGCCAGGATGATCCTCTCGGCCGGATCGGGGGCGGGCGCCGGGGACATGGCAGCGGGCGGCAGACGTGGCGGTGGGGACCGTAGGCGGGGAGGGGCCGGGGCAATCTGGGGCGGCTTGGCGGAACAACGAGGCGGGCTGCCGGAGCCATCAGCCCAGGGCACTCAGGAGCCTGGGTAGCCTGCGTGCCGATGCCAACCACAGGAGTCGCGGGGCCATGACCTGCCTGCCGAGGGGCGGCTGGAGCCGGACCAGGGTCCGGAACGGATGGCCGGGGGCGGTGCGGCTGGCCATGACCCTCCGGTTGCTCGCCGTAGGGCTCCGGTTGCTGGGCGTTGGCCCCAGCCTGCTGGTCCTGGGGCTGACGGTGCTGGTCTCAGCCCCGGCGGGCCGCTCGGCAGAGATCCTGCGGGTGGGCATGCTGGATGGCTCCCCACCCTGCTCGGAGCTGCGGGGGCCTGGACGCTGGCAGGGCACGGCCGTGGACCTGTGGCAATTCGTGGCCACCCGGGAGGGGCTGGCTTACACCCTCGAAGCCTTTCCCAGCGCGGCGTCATTGCTGGAAGCCAGCCGCCGGGGTGAGGTGGACCTGGGGGTGGGCCGTCTCACGATCACACCGGAGCGGGTGGGCACCTACCGCTTCAGCCTGCCGTTCCAGGAATCGGGCGTGGCGCTACTGATGGGCACCAACCGCTTGGCCTCGCTGCGGGCGGTGCTGGATGGGCTGCTGGATGCACGGTTGCTCGGGCTGCTGGCCGGCTACCTGCTGGCGATCGCGGCGCTGAGTGCTGTGGTGTGGCGCACCGAAGGGGGCTATCCCCCCGGAAGCACCATGCCAGTGGAACCGGCAGGACCCTGGCCGAGTCGCGACTGGTGGCGCCGCTATGCCCTGGTGTTCCAGGTGCTCGCCACGGGCCCAGGCACCAACACGATCGTGGCCACCACCCGGGGCCAGGGGCTGGTGGTGCTCAGCTACCTGCTGCGGATCGTGTTTGGTTCGTTGATTGTGAGCACGATCACCCTCGACGTCTTGCGCATGGCGCCAATGAGCGATGGGCTGCCGGACTCCCTCGACGACCTGGCAGGCCGCCGGGTGGCCGCCCGGCCGGGCAGCGTGAGCGAAAAGCTGCTAACGACACCCCCGCTGAAGGGCAGGGTGACCGTGGTGCCGCTGCCGAAGCTCAGCGATGCACCCCCCCTGCTGCTCAACCAGCAGGTGGATGCGGTGCTCGCCGATGAACAGCAGCTGCGCTACGTGCGGGAGCAGGCCCCTGGGCGGCAGCGGAGCCGACTGCAGCTGGTGCTGGACGGGCAGCGGCCGGAATCCCAGGCGTTCGTGTATTCCCCCCAGCTGCCGAAGGCCACCGCCGAAGGCATCGACCGGGCGATCAGCGAAGCCAAGCGCAATGGCCAGGTGCCCTAAGCGGCTGCTGAACAACCTCCGCGGCATTCCAGCGCCATGGACAGTGGCGAGCCACGGCGACAAAATCCCCGGCAGCAGGCGCCACGGGAGCGTTACAGAAGTTCATAGATTGATACCGGTCATCGAGCGGGTCCTGGACGGGTCCGCTTTTTTATGGCCGGCTCCCTCCGCTTGATGGCCGACTCCTTCAGCGATTGATCGCCTTCCAGATCCACCAGCCGGCCAGGCCTAGGGCCACCCAGGGCAGCAGGCCCCGAAACAGCAGCAACACGACCAGCACCACGGCGGCGGAAACAGCGCTGCGCCGGGTGAGCGACTTGGCGTCGTCGGTCATGTAGCGCCAGCGGGGAACCAGGGCCATCGGGGCAAGGAAAAGTGAAACCCAGCCAAGCCGCCAGAGAGCGGAACCACCAGGGGGGAAGACCGAAGCGAACAGATGCCCCAGCCCGGCCCGGACAGCTCGGGGGCGGATTTCGCCCAACGGGACAGTTCAGCCGAGCGCCCTGGCCGCCACCGCCAGCCTGAGCGCATCACGGCTCGTCCAGTGGGGGCATTGGCGGGTGATCGCGGCATCCTGCGGGATCACGGCACCCCAGACCCGGCAGAAACCGCAGGCGCGCGGGGAGCCGGAGTAGTTGGCGCAGTTACTGCACTTGTTCGACCAGGGCCCGAGCATCCCTTCCTCCCTTAAGGATTTCTTCCAGTTTGATCGCGGGTTGTGTCCGCCGGGCCGGGGCCTCAATCACTCTTCACCGCCGCGGCCCGTTGTTCACTCCACCAGCCGCCGGAAGGTTTTCTTGCCCAGCTGCAGCACCTTGCCGGCCAGCTCCTGCGGCCCGCCGAACTCCTGGTTGGGATCGCTTAGCTTCTCGCCATCGAGCTTCACGCCTCCTCCTTGGATGGCGCGCCGCGCTTCGCTGCTGCTGGCGCACACACCCACCGCCGCCAGGAGATAGAAGGCCCTGGCCGGGAAATTCACCGTTGCCAGCGAGGCCTCGGGCACCTCCGCTTCAGGCGCCCCCGCCCCGGCAGCGCCTGCCACCAGGCGGCCCGCATCGGCCTGGGCCGCCGTGGCCGCCGCCACGCCAAGACGGGCCGCGGTGATCGCCAGCGCCATCGCCTTCTGACGCTCGCGAGGGTTGTCCGGCAACGCCGCCAGATCCACGTCGGTAAGCAGGGTGAGGTAGTCGTTCACCACCGCATCGGGAACCTTTTCGAGCTTGGAGTACATCGAGAGCGCATCCTCCGCCAGGCCCACGGTGTTTCCCAGGCTCTTGCTCATCTTCTGCACCCCATCCAGCCCCGGCAGGATCGGCAGCAGCAGGCCGAACTGGGGCCGCATGGCGTGGTGGCGTTGCAGATCCCGGCCCATCGCCACATTGAACTTCTGGTCGGTGCCGCCGAGCTCGACATCGGCCTGGATCGCCACCGAGTCGAAGCCCTGCAGCAGCGGATAAAGGAATTCGTGCAGAGAGATCGGCGTGCCGGAGCCGTAGCGGTTCGCGAAATCCTCCTTGGCCAGCATCTGGCCCACGGTGCTGGTGCCGAGCAGGTCAATCACGGCCGGCAGGTCCATCCCCGCCAGCCATTCGCTGTTGCGCCGCACCTCCAGCCGGCCCGGGGTTTCGAAATCCAGCAGCGCCCGCGCCGGATCTTGGCCCAGCCCCAGCTGCACCAGATAGGTTTCAGCATTGGCCTCCACCTCGGCTGCACTGAGCTGCACCCGGGTGGCGCTCTTTCCGGTGGGATCGCCGATGCGGGCGGTGAAGTCGCCGATGATCAGCACGGCGGTGTGGCCCGCATCCTGGAAGGCCCGCAGTTTGCGGAACAGGATCGAGTGGCCCAGGTGGATGTCGGAGCCGGTGGGGTCGATGCCGAGCTTCACCCGCAGGGGCCGGCCGTTGCGTTCGGCCTCCGCCAAGCGGGCGGCGAGGGTCTGGTCAGGATCGGTGGCAGCCTCGGGCGCCGTGGCGGCCGGGAAGAGGTCGGCCAGGCCGCGGCTCAGCCAGGGGGGCAGCCCTGCGGCCAGGGCCAGGGCTCCATCAGAGCCGGGCTGTTCAACCATGAATACCCTGAATCCCAGGCGATCGACAGCCGGATCGTACGCAGCGCCGCCGCTCACCCCTGCTGCTGCAGCTGGCCCTTCATCCGTTCGAGGGTCTGGTTCATCTGCTGGAACATCGTTTCGGGTGTCATGCCGAACTGGCCCAGCTGAGTGCGCAGTTGCTCCACGGTGAGCTTGGCCTGGAAATCCTCCGAGAGTTCGAAGCGCTTCATGAACACCCGGTAGCGGTCCATCATTTCCTCCATCCTCTCGATGTAGAGCTTTTTGCCCTCGCGGTCGAACTTGCCGTATTCACTGCCGAGCTGCATCAGCTGCTGGTAGTCGGTGAACAACCGCCTGGCTTCGTCCTGAACGATCTCGGAGTCGAAGAAGGCCATGGGCGGGCGCGTGGCGGAACGCAGGGGCTGCACGTGGAGTTGATTCTGCTGAGCGGAATCGGGCCGGGCGAGTGCGGATCCACGCACATGGAGGGGTTCACGGCGCCGATTGGTAGCGATCGCTGCGTCACATCCTGCGTCCCTTAAACAATTTGTGAGACCCCCCACGGCTGCCCTCGTGGATTTCACTCCTTACCTTGCCCAACTGCGGATCGACCACGCCCTGGCCGCCAGCCAACTGGCCCAGTGGAGCCAGGTGTACTGCCTCGGCAGCCGCCTGCTCCTGAGCGCAGTGGTTCGGGCCGCTCCCCAGGCGGAAGGAATCCTGGGGGCCGTCACCACGGCGGAGGAAGGGCTGGCCAAGGTGGTCTGCCATCAGCCCAACCTGCTGGTGGTGAGCGAGGGCCTGGAACGGGGCTGTGGCGTGGAGCTGACCCTGCGGGTGAAGCGTGACCATCCCCGCACCCGCGTGCTGCTGTTGGTCTCCCGCAACGCCAGCCGCAGCCGGGCCCGGGAAGCGATCGCCGCCGGCTGCGACGGCGTGCTTCGGGATGCGGGGCTAGGAGCTGGCGGCGAACTGGCCGCGATCCGCACCATCTGCCACGGCGGCCAGGTGATTGACCGCAGCCTGGAGGACCTCTGGCGGCGGCCGAGGGAGACCACCCCCCGCCTCAGCCAGCGGGAACAGCAGGTGATGACGGAGGTGGCGCGGGGCTACAGCAACCAGGAGATCGCCCGGAGCCTGATCCTCAGCGTGGATACGGTGAAAACCCATGTGAGCCGCGTGCTGGTGAAGCTCTCGGCCCGTGACCGCACCCATGCCGCCGTGCGCGCCCTGCAACTGGGACTCCTGGAGTGGTCCACCGACGGTAATCACCGCTAGCTTCAGGCCCGTCGTGTCGGAAAGCCAGGCGGTGATGGCCAGGCGCCACTGGTTGGATCCCCTGGCCCGAAGGCTGCTGATCGCCAGCGGCCAGATCAAGCCGCCCGCCAACCCTGACTCCAGTGCCGGTGCCGGTAGGGCGGTGGGTGCGGCTGCCTCGGCTGGGCCCTCTCCGGCCGAAGCCCTCCACAACGACGCCGTGGATCGCGACCTCCTGGCCCTGCGGCTGACCCAGAACCCGGCCCTGTCCCTCCGCGATGCCACCGAGGTGCGCCATGCGGCCGCCCTCGGCTGGAGCCTGGATGTGAACCGGGCCACCGCAGCCGACTGGCGGCGACTGCCCGGCTGCAGCAGCGAGCAGGTGGACTTGCTGCTGCGGCTCCAGAAGGGAGGGGTGCAGCTCAGCGGTCCGGAGGATCTGCGGGCTGTGCTGCAGCTCGATGCGGCGCTCCTGGCGAGCTGGCTGCCCCTGCTGCGCTTCCGCTGGTATGGCGAGCCACCGGCACCGGCCGGCCCTTCGCCTGTGGCGCTGAACCAGGCGAGCGCTCGCGACCTGGCCAACCTGCCGGAACTCACGGAGGAGCGCTGCGCCCGTCTGCTGCGGGAGCGGGCCCGCGGACCGTTCCGCGATCTGGCCGACCTGCGGGACCGGCTGGGGCTCCCCCCCGCCGTGGCAGAGCAATGGATCGGCCGCGTGTCGTTTGAACCGGGGCGGCCCGGGCCCGACCTGCCCCTCGGCGCCCCGGCGGCAGCGGATCCCGTTTGGGGGCCACCGGCACCCCCTGGACCGGCGGCACCCTGGCCATCGGCTCCCGAACCGCCAGCACCCGGACCATCCGCTCCAGGTGCAACGGCTTCTGGACCATCAGGTGCGAAGGGAGGGGCGGGCCCCAGCCTCCCGCCCGGACGCCGGGATGCCGGCCGGCGCCTCGGATGAGGGAATCCATTGGCGGAGCGCGCCAGGGAGAACTCTTCCGCACCGATGCCAGTGGGGCCGGGGCTGCGCCCCTTCCTCCTCCCCTGCTGCGGGAGCAGCTGCTGGCTTGGCAGGGCCGGGTGGCGGCCCACCAGGGTCCCCTGTTTCGCCGCGAGGCCGGCGGAGCTGCACCGGCCCAGGGGGTGCTCTTCGAGCCTCTGGCCACCGGGGCGGAAGCCGTCGCCCGCGCGCTGGATCCGCTGCGACTCGAGGCCCAGAGCCTCTCTTTTTGGCGCTGGCCCAGCGCCCCCCAGCGGGGAGCCGCCATCTATCTCGTGCTGGATCGCCCCGCCCAACTGGAGGCGCCCCTGCTCCTCTACGTGGGGGAAACGGGCCGGGCCGACCAACGCTGGAAGGGCGACCACGACTGCAAGAGCTACCTGGCCGCCTACGGCGAACTCCTCGCCAAGGCCGATCTGGCGCCACGGCTGGGCATCCGCTTCTGGGGCGATGTGCCCGCCGACCTGCGGCAGCGCCGCGCCCTGGAGCATGCCCTGATCCGCCACTGGCTGCCGCCCTTCAACAAGGAAACCCGGAACCGCTGGGCCACCCCCTTCACCGCCGATCCCGACTGAGGAACCGTGCTGGCTACGATCGCCCGTTAGCCCGCCCGCCGCCTCGCGCATGGAGTTCCGCTGCCTTACCGCCGACCTGGGCGATCCGCGAGCCCTGTTGGAGGCCTGGCAGGGCGACACCCTGGCGGTGGGCCTGTTCAGCGACCCGGACCATCCGACCCGCGGCCAGGTGGGAAGCCTGCTGGGGCCGGGCCTGGGCGAGCTGCTCGAGCGGCGGCGCTTCAAGGGCAAGCCCGGTGAAACCGTGAGCCTGCAGCGGCTCGAGGACAGGCCCGCCACGGTGATCTTGGTGGGACTGGGTGAACCGGCCGGCTTCGATGCCAACGCCCTGCGGGCGGCGGCCGCCAGCAGCGCCCGCGCCGCTGCCGCCGCCGGCAGCCGCTCCCTGGCGCTGGCCCTGCCGGTGGAGGGCCTCGAACCCGGCGCGGCCACCAGCGCCATGGCGGAGGCGGTGCGGTTGTCGCTCTATGCCGACCATCGCTTCCGCAGCGAACCGGATCCCCAGCCGGTGCCCGAACTGGTGACCCTGCTGGGGCTGCCTGAGGGCAGCGAGGCCGCCCTCCGCTCCATCGATGGGCTCTGCGCCGGCGTGGAACTGGCCCGCCAGCTGGTGGCCGCCCCCCCCAACGTGGCCACCCCCGCCGCCCTGGCGGAGGCCGCCGCCACCATCGCCGCCGACCACGGTCTGGAGCTGAAGGTGCTGGAGCGCAGCGACTGCGAAGCCCTGGGCATGGGCGCCTACCTGGGGGTGGCCCAGGGCTCCGACCTGCCACCCAAGTTCATCCACCTCACCTACCGCCCGGCCGGAGAGACGCGCCGCCGGGTGGCCTTGGTGGGCAAGGGGCTCACCTTCGACTCGGGCGGGTACAACCTCAAGGTGGCCGGCTCCCAGATCGACATGATGAAGTACGACATGGGGGGCAGCGCCGCCGTGCTCGGGGCCATGCGCGCCATCGCCCAGATCCGGCCGGAGGGCGTGGAGGTGCACGCGATCGTGGCCAGCTGCGAGAACATGATCAGCGGCGGCGCCATGCACCCCGGCGACATCCTCACCGCCTCAAACGGCAAGACGATCGAGATCAACAACACCGACGCCGAAGGCCGCCTCACCCTCGCCGATGCCCTGGTGTACGCCGGCAAGCTGGAACCCGACGCGATCGTGGACCTGGCCACCCTCACCGGCGCCTGCGTGATCGCCCTGGGGGAAGAGATCGCCGGCCTTTGGTCGTGCAGTGACGCCCTGGCGGAGGCCCTGCTGGCCGCGGGCCAGGCCGGAGGAGAGAGCTTCTGGCGCATGCCCCTGCGGAGCTCCTACAAGGACGGCCTCAAGAGCGCCTTCGCCGACCTGAAGAACACCGGCCCGCGGCCGGGGGGCTCGATCACGGCGGCCCTGTTCCTGCAGGACTTCGTGCCCAAGGATCTCCCCTGGGCCCACCTGGACATCGCCGGAACCGTGTGGAGCGACAAGGGCCGGGGCCTCGATCCGGCCGGAGCCACCGGGTTCGGGGTGCGCACCCTGGTGCACTGGATCAGCGCCGGCGCCCCCGCCTGACCCGTAGGTTGGAACCACCAGCCGGTCGTCTGCCGATGCCTGCCCGCAAGATCCGCTGGTATGTGAAAGCGCAACTCGGGGTGCTGCTGCTGCCAGCGGGTTTGTGCCTCTTCGCGGAGGCGGCGATACGCAAAGGAATCCTGACCTGGCGGAGCCTGGCCACCGCTTCGACGGAGCAACTCCCTGTCGTGCCGGACGCAGGTCCCTGGTTCTGGTACGGCATCCTCGGCCTGATTCTGATCAATGCCGGCGTGGGGTTGATGGTGGAGAGCGGCCTGCGCAGGGGCTACCCGGACAACAGCTGATGACGTTGAGCCTCATGAGCTGAGGCTGCTCAGCCTCAGGACCCCTCAGGCCGCCACGGAGGCAGTCCCCTGCAGTGACCCGGAGCCGACCAGCGGCCTGCTGGGAGATTCCAGCTCATGGATCTGCCAGTGGACCCTCTCACAACAATGGGGCAGCAGGAGGTCGAGGTGATCGGCGGCCTGCTGGGTGGTGGCGTAAGGACCGATGTGGCGGGTGTGCAGACCTTCACGAATGGTCAGCAGATACATACATGTGCAGCGCCTTGAACCCACCCACGCTACGGCGAGCGGATCGGGACGTATTGCCGCAAAATCCAATGCTGGGCTGAAATTCTGCAGCAATGAAGGGGATCGTTTCTTAAGAATTTCCTCGGGTTTCAGTCCGTGCAGCCGGCCATCCCTGACGCTGTGTCATTGAATCGGCGAAAGAGAAAGGGCCGCTGGACTGCCCGGGAGCGGATTCAGGAAGCCGGAGCGATCGCGGCGGTGGCAGGGAGGGGCGGCACGGCTGGTACGGCGTTGCCGGTGATGGCGGCAGCCGAGCCCACAGGCGAGAGCGGCGGCGGTCTAGGAGGCGTTCCGCTGCCGGCGGCGGTGGCCGGGGCGGAAGCCGAGGTGGGAAGCGCAGCCTGACCAGCGTTGCGCCAGCGCTCACCCCGGCGGGCCTGGCCTCCCCACACGGCATCGAGGCGCTGGTCACGACGGCAGGCCCAGCGGTAGTAGCGGTAGCGAACGCCGTTTCGCCGGGCGTAATTCTGGTGGTAGGTCTCGGCGGGCCAGAAGCGGGTGAGGGCCCGCACGCTCACCTTCAGCGAAGCGGCGGGCTTGCCCAATTCGCGGGCTGCCGACACCAGGCTGTTGCGCGCCTCCACCGCCTGGGTGGCATTGGTGGTGAAGATCACCGGGCGGTAGGAATCACCGCGGTCACAGAACTGGCCCCCGCCATCGAAGGGATCGATGTTGCGCCAATACGCCCTCAGCAGGCCCTCGTAGCGGAGCTTGGTGTTGTCGAAGCGCACCCGCACGCTCTCCTGGTAGCCCGTGCCGCCACCGGAGACCTCCTGGTAAGTGGGGTTGGGCTTCTTGCCGCCGCTGTAGCCGCTCTCCACATCCAGCACGCCGGGAAGCCCCTCCAGATCGTGCTCCAGGCACCAGAAGCAACCGCCGGCAAGCACCGCCTCCTCGGTGGCCGCCAGGGCCGGCGCCATGGGAGTGAACAGCAGGGCCACGGCGATCAGCAGGCCCAGGAAAGAGGCCGGGCACCACGGCACGGAACGGCCGCTGGTCCCCCTGAGGCGCTGGCCGCTGGGCTGGGCTGGGGTGCGCACGCCTGGAAGCAAAGGGTGGTGGTGCGATGAAGTCTGGCAGCCGGTGATCATCAGCGGCTGAATGCCGACCTCGCGGAAGGGGGCTGACCGGCTGGGTGCCTAAGAATCCACAACTCCCGTCCCCGCTGGACAGGGGCCCTACACGACCTCGACCACGGAGTTCCTGCTCACGGGCGTAGGTCGGCCTGCTGAACCTGATCGAGGATGGCGGAGGCGGCCCGCCGGGTCACACCGGGCTCCCCCAAGGCTTCGCGGAGCCGCCCATAGCCCTCCAACATCGCCCGGCGCTCCGGACTGGAGACCTCCAACAGGGGCTCCACCGCCGCCACGATCTCGGAGGGATTGAAGGCCTCCTGGAGCAGCTCGGGCAACAGCCGTTCCGCCAGCACCAGGTTCACCGGTGAAATGTGGGGCACGTTGAAACGGAGCAGATGGCGGGCCACCAGCGCGGTGGGTCGGCTCACCCGGTATCCGGTGACCTGGGGCACCCCCCGCAGGGCCAGTTCGAGGTTGGCCGTGCCGGACTTGGTGACGGCCGCATCGGCGGCGGCACAGAGATCAGGCTTGAGGGCATCGGCCTGGCGCGCCGGGATCACCCGGGCCCGCAGCCCAGCGGCGGCGACCGCCCGTTCCAGGGTGGGTTCGAAGCCCTCCAGTCCCGTCGGCACGAGCACCTCGAGGCTGGGATGGCGACCCTGGAGCTCCGCCGCCGCCGCCACCATCGCCGGCAGCAGATACCGCAGTTCCTGGGGGCGTGAGGCGGGCAGCAGCAGGAGCACCGGGGCCGTGGCGGACAGCGCGAGGCGCCGCCTGGCCTCCTCCCGGTCCGGACGATGGCCGACGGTGTCGATGAGGGGATGGCCAACCCAGGTGACGGTGGCCCCATGGGACGCATAAAAACGCGCCTCCTCAGGGAAGATCGCCAAGATGCGGTCGGTGAAACCGATCAGGCGGGTGGTGCCGCCATCGCCGATGCGCCAGGCCCACTCCTGGGGGGCGATGTAATACGAAATCGGCACCCGCGGATAACGGCGCTTGAGGCGCAGCCCCAGGTTCACGTTGGCCCCCATGTAGTCGATCAACACCACGCCGTCGGGAGGGTGATCGGCCAGCCAGCGCCGCAGCCGGGCCTGCAGCTTCAGGGTGGGCAAGACTAGGGGCAGGGCCTCCAACAGGCCGATGGCCCCGAGTCCCGCAGTATCGGCCAGCAGCTTGGCACCGGCGGCCTCCATCCTCCTGCCGCCCAGGGCCACCACCTCCAACGGGAGCTCGCGACGGGCGGCCTCGAGGTGCAGGGCCGAAATCAGCAGGCTGCCCTGCAAATCACCGGATACTTCACCGGTGCTCACCAGCAGGCGCACCATCAGCGCGGCGGCGGCAGGGGACCGCGACGACCGGGTCCCACGGAGGCCTCCAGGAAGGCGCAAAGCTCGGCGGCGGCGGGCAGCAAAGGCTGCCGGCCGGCCTCCAGCAGGGCTTCGGCCAGCACCCGCTCGCTGCGGTAGATGAGGTTCCAGATCTCCTGGAGTTGGCGCAGCTCGGCGCCCCCCTCCCTCTCGGCCAGGCCGCTGCGGCGCAAGCCGATCTTGTTGAGGCCCCGCACCCGGCCCGGGTGACCTTCCACCATGGTAAAGGGAGGAACATCGCGGTCGATGCGGCTCATGCCGCCCACCATGGCCAGGGTGCCGATGTGCACGAACTGGTGGATGCCCAGCACCCCGCCGATCACGGCGCGGTCGCCGATCACCACATGGCCGGCCACCGCCACGCCGTTGGCGATCACGATGCGATCACCCAGGTGGCAGTTGTGCCCCAGGTGGCTGTAGGCCATCAGGAGGTTGCCGCTGCCCAGCCGGGTCTGCTCCCCCTCGTGGGTGGCGCGGTTGATCGTCACGCATTCGCGGATGGCGTTGCCATCGCCCATCACCACCTCGGTGGGGGCGCCGTTGTACTTGAGGTCCTGGGGTTCAAGACCGATGCAAGCGCCTGGAAAGATCCGGTTGTCCCTGCCCATCCGAACCCGGCCATCAATCACCACATGGGGGCCGATGCGGCAACCATCGCCGATCTGAACCTCGCCGCCAATCACGGCGTAAGGGCCCACCACCACGCCCGTCCCCAGCTGGGCGCCGGAATCAACGACCGCCGTTGGATGCACCGATGTCGCCAGGGCTGTGCTCGTCATCGCTTCAGTCGACCAGGGAGAACATCAGCTCGCCGGAGCACACCAGCTCGCCATCAACGGTGGCCTCGGCCTTGACCTTGCCGAACCGTTTGCGCTTAAGGCTGAGCAGCTCGCAGGTGATGCGGAGCTGGTCGCCGGGCACCACCGGCCGACGAAAACGAACCCCATCAATGCCGGCGAACACGAACAGCCCCTTGGGCAGGTCGGGCATCTGGGTCACGATCAGGCCCCCCACCTGGGCCATCGCCTCCACGATCAACACACCGGGCATCAGGGGGCGCCCGGGGAAATGGCCCTGGAACTGGGGCTCGTTGAGGGTCACGTTCTTGATCGCCACGGCCATCCGACCCGGCTCATGGGCAATCACCCGGTCCACCAGGGCAAAGGGATAGCGGTGCGGCAACAGGCCCTGGATCTGCTCGCTGGCCAGCACCACCCGCTCGCGTTCCAGACCCGATGACCGCGCCGGCGTGAAGGAAGTGGCCTGCTCGGGCTGGGACGAGGGGAGGTCGGAGGCCGCTCCAGGCTCGTGGGGGCTGGCGGCGGGGGCAGGAATGGTGGGTGTGACGGTCAAGAGCTCAGGCACTCAGCAGAGGGAGGGATGCGGCAACGGAGCAGGGACGGCGGCAGCGATCGCGGCAGCCAGGCCGGTGTGGAGGCCGTGGGATCCGCGATAAGCGAAAACCTGGGCCCGGGGCAGGCCCACCAGGGCGAGATCGCCCAATAGATCAAGGAGCTTATGGCGCACCGGTTCATCGGCAAAGCGCAGCGGCGGATTGAGCCAGCGGTCGCCGTCGCAGACCAGGGCATTGTCGAGGGCGCCGCCCTGGATCAGGCCGGCGGCGCGCAACTGCTCCACCTGCTCGCGGAAGCCGAAGGTGCGGGCCGGAGCGATCTCGGCCACGAAGGCCGCGGGGGTGAGCGCGATCGAATACAGCTGACGGCCGATCGCCGCCTGGGGGAATTCCACGGCGGCTGCCAATCTCAACGCCTCGGCCCGAAAGGCGGTGATGAAGCCGAGGCCCTGGTGGAGGGTGATGGGCTCGGGCGGCAGGGACGGCTCCTGCCGTTCACCCACCTCCTCGAGGCCGGCCTCCGCGATCGCCTCCACCCAGGGCAGGGCAGAACCATCGAGCAGGGGGATCTCGCCGGCGTCGACCCAGATCTCGGCCTGGCTCACGCCGGTTCCGGCCAGGGCCGCCAGCAGGTGCTCGACGGTGGCCAGGCGCCGGTCGCCGAGTTGGAGGGCGGTGCAGAGGCGGGTATCGGCCACCTGGGAAGGCTCCAGGCGCACGGGCGACTTGGAGGGATCATCCAGCCAGCCCACCCAATAGCCCGGCAGACGTGAGGGAGCCAGCCGCACCCGGCAGGGCATGCCCCCGTGGAGGCCGACGCCGGCCCGCTCGACGGGGGCCGCCAGGGTCCAGGCCCGGGCGTAGTCCTGGGGCCAGATGGTCACTAGAACTTCCAGCCCACGCCGAGGTTGAAGCGCCAGTTGCTGGTGAAGTCCTGGCTGGCCACCTCAAGCCGCAGGGGGCCCACCGGGGTGGTCACGATCACGCCGGTACCCACGGAAAAGCCTTCGCCCGGTTTGCCCAGTAGGGCGCCGAGGTTGCCGGGCACATTGCTCTGGCTGCCGAACGTGGTGCCGCCATCGACGAACAGCTCACCGCTCACGATGCTGAAGAGGGGGAAGCGGTATTCGATGGTGGCCTCACCAAAGCTCTTGCCCACGCCGAGATCGCAGTCGTAATAGCCGCGCACCGAGTTGCCGCCGCCCACACAGAAGGCCTCATAAGGCGGCAAGTCGCCGAGCACGGTGCCGGCGGATACCTGGAAGGCGAGGGCCTGCTTGCACTGGCCCGGCTTGGCCCCAGGACGGCAACCCTTGTAGAACTTGAGCCAGTTGACCGGAATGAAGTGGGTGTAGCTGCCCCGCAGGCGATTGAAGGTGGGTGAATCGGACCCCACCGAGATGAACTGCTCGGTCCCGAGGCTCAGGAAATCACCGCGGGTGGGGTTGCGGGGATCATCGAGGGTGTTCATGGTGGTGGCGAGGCGAATGCCCACCAACTGGTTGCGAGTGGCGCAGTTGTAGGCCACGCACACGATCGAATTGGTCGGCACGGAGCTGCCGGTGGGATCGAAGGCGTTCGTGGCCACGCCATAGGGCATCGAGTCGCCCCCCACATTCATGGGCGTGACCTGCTGGGCATTGAGGCCGGCGATCAGACTCCAAGGTGCCCGCTTGAAGGGGTTGCCGCCATTGAGGGGCCGGATGAACTGGAGGTTGCCGCCGATCCTCTGAACCACCACGGAATTGCCGTCGTAGTTGAACCAGCTGGTACCGGGGGAGAGGGCTTCGGCTTGATCCACCGAGCCGATCGGTCCATTGAGCGGATTGCTGGAACCATTGATGTTGTACGCAATACTGGTGCCCGGAGCCTGATAGAAATCAGAAACGGTGTAGATGTTGCCGTTGTCCTGGCTCTGGAACACCTGAGGCACATCACGGCTGATGAACGCCTTGGCCCGGAATGCGGTGCGGAAAGGATCCCCCTTGATCCACGGGTCGGTGAAGGTGATGTCGAACAGGCCGCCAAATTGGCCGTAGGTGAAGCTGGTGGAGATGTCCCAGGCCCGGCCGAAGAGGTTGCTGTCCTGCACCTGGATCTGGCCGAAAACACCCTGGCTCTGGCTGTAGCCCAGGCCGCCGGAGAGGGAGCCGGTGGATTGCTCGACCACCCCCAACACGATCGTGACCCGGCCGGGATCCTCGGGGGTGGGCCGGAGAGTCACCTTCACGTCGCTGAACAGGCCCGTGCCGTAGAGACGCTTGATGTCGTCTTCAAGGTTGCGGCGATTGAAGATCTCACCCGGACGCATCGAGATTTCGCGGGTGACCACCCAGGTCTTGGTCTTGCCGCGGATCGGCCGGCCCTTGTCGTCGGTGGTGTTGCCCTCCTTGTCGAGGAACTGCACCTCCACGCCGGCCACGGAGCCCTGCCGCACCATCAGCTGCACCGAACCATCCGGACTGATACGCCCGGGACCGGTGACCCGGGCCAGGGAATAGCCCTTGTCGGCATACCAGCGCTGCAGATCCTGCATGCGGGTCTGCAGGGTGTTGAGGTTGAGGGTGCGGCCGTAATCGGCGGCGAAGGTCTCATCGACAACCTTGGCCGGAACCTTGGCATCGGGCGGCTCGAGGGTCACTTTGGTGAGCACCGGATACGGGAGCACGGTCACCACAAGGCGCACGCCCAGGGGGGCGTCCTTGGGAACCATCCGCGCATCCGAGAACCAGCCGGTGGCATAGATGGCCCCGAGGTCCTTGCGAAGCTGGCTGCGGGTCACCTGGCTGCCCGGGGTCACCGTCATGGCCCCGTAGACGGCCTGCTCGAGGCGCTGCTGCTCGGGGTGACCGGCCAGGCCCTCGACCACGACCTCGCTGAGCTGCACCTTGGGCTCATTGTCCGGCGGCGTTTCCACCAGCGGCGCGTCGGTCGCCGGGGGCTGGCCTGCCGAAGGGGGAGTGGCCGTGGGGGGGGTTGCGGCAGGGGCCGCAGGGGTTGCCGATGGGGCCGCAGGGGTTGCGGCAGGGGCCGCCGCAGGCGTGAGCGCAGGGGCCGCAGGAGTTGCGGCTGGGACCGCCGCCGAAGGGGTGGCGGCGGCAGCGGGCTTCGCGGTGGTGGGTGCGACTGGTTTGGCTGGGGTGGCCGGGGTGCCCTGCGGAACCACCGGCGCTGTGGGCTTTGAAGGGGGTGCGGGCTTCGCCGTGGTGGGTTCGACTGTTTTGACTGGGCTGGCCTGAGGAATCACCGGCGCTGTGGGCTTTGGCGTCGGAGCGGCCGATGGGGACGGAACGGCCAGGGAAGCCTGGGCAAGCAGCGGAGCGGTGAACTGCGGTGTGGGCCCGCCCGTGGAAGAGGTGGTGGCCGGAGAAGGCTTGGCAGCTACCGGGGCAACGCCGCTGGCGGCGGCCTGGGAGATCGACGGCAAGACTTTCGCCGGGGTCAGCGACGCCGGCGTGAGGGCTTCAGAGGCCCGGGTGGGGCCGGCGGCGACCACCGCAAACCCCACGAGGGGCAGAACCGCAAACGTAAGACGGGAGCCGGCGTTAGGGAGGAGAACAATCCTGCGGGGGCTGGCGCCGGCCATGGAGGAACAGAGGCTGGTGCGGCGTAGCCGCGAATCGGGCTGACCTTACCGGTAGACCCGGGGTTCGGCACAGACCCCTTGGACCCGTTTGAGGACCTCCCCGTAGGCCTCGACAACACCACCGAGGTCCTGGCGGAAGCGGTCCTTGTCCAGAATCCGGTCGCTCACGTCGCTGATGCGGCGATCCCAGAGGCGACAGGTGTCGGGGCTGATCTCATCGGCCAGGAGCAGGCGGCCATCGGCGGCGAAGCCCAACTCGATCTTGAAATCCACCAGCTCCAGATCCACCGAACCGAACAGGTCCCGCAGGCCCTGGTTCACCGCCATGGCCAGCTCCGTGATGGCCTGCAGCTGGGCTGAGCTCACCAGCTGCAGTCGCTCGAGCCGGGCCTCGGTGAGCAGCGGGTCCCCCAAGGCATCGTCCTTGTAATACAAATCGAGCAGGGGTGGATCCAGGGGGGTGCCGGGCGCGATCGGCAGCTGACGGCAGAGCGATCCGGCCGCCACGTTGCGCACCACCACCTCGATCGGCACCACCTTCACCGGACGCACGAGCATCCAGCGATCCCCCTCCACCCCGAGGAAATGGGTGGGCACGCCCCGGGCCTCCAGCCACTCGAACACCAGGGCGGAAATGCGGCAGTTGCGTTCTCCCTTGCCGGCCAGGCTCGCCTTCTTCTCGGCGTTGAAGGCCGTGGCGTCGTCCTTGAACTCCACCGCCACCAGGTCGGGCTGGTCCGTGGCATACACACGCTTGGCCTTGCCCTCGTAGAGCAGGGGACCTAGGGAATAGGCGGTCATGGCTGGGGAAGGACGGACTTGGTGGGGGTGGACGGCGATGGGGGAGGCACCGAAGCGGGCTGGGGAGCTGGCAGGGGAGCGGCAGGCGGCGGCGCCTGCCGGTGGCCGCCCTTGGCCTCAGGGGAGCGCAGGCGCCGCTCGAGTTCGGAACTCCTGGCGAAGGCGGCCGGATCCTGCCGCAGGATCAACCATTCGCCATAGGCATCATCGATGCTGGGGCTGAGGCGCAGGCGCCGCTGGCGGGCCCGCTCGGAGGGCAGGGTGGCCTGGGCATCCAGCAGTTCCCCGACCAGGCTCCAGGCCCCGACGGCCGCGGCCTGGTCGAGGGCGGATTCCAGCAGGGCATCACGCTCCTCGGACGGCAGGGCCTGCAGGAGACGCACAGCTTCAAGCCGTCGCTGGGCGCCGATCACGCCCGGCTCCTGGGAGGCCAGCAGCAGGGTGGCGGCTGCCTGGGGAAATCCCCGGGCCTGGAGGTGATCGGCGAGCAGGTCCAGCGCCGGCCGACTCACCACGCTGCCGTCCTCGCGGCGCAGCACCGGCAGCAGCAGCGACTCCAGGCGGGCCGGTCGGGCCGCGCCGAGACGCTCCAGGGCCAGGGCGGCCCGTCGGTGGTCCATGGCGGCCTGGGCGGCTCGCCACTGCATCAGGAGCCACTGCAGCCGCTCGGCCCCCGCCGCCGGGCTGATCCGATCCAGCACCGTGAGGGCCGCCTGGGGCTGTTGGCAACTGAGCAGCACCTCCGCGTTGGCGAGCACCACGGACAGGGGCTGGGGCGCCGGCAGGATCAGCAGCAGGCGCTCGCGGATCAGCCGGAGGCGATCGAGACGGTCCTCCGCCACCACCTGCTGACAGGCCTCCGCCAGCTGCTCGAGGGTTCCCTGGCGCAGAAGCTTCTGAAACTGTGCCTGGCTGAGGGACGGGGGCGCCGGGGCCGGTGCGACCTGGCCCGGGGATGGCGGCGTCGGGCCCGCAGGCCCGGGAGCGGGGGTCGCTCCTGGAAGCGGGGCCTTCGTGGAGGCGCCAGCTGGGCTGGACATCGCCGCCCCCGCCGCCCAAGTGGGAAGCAGCGGCGCCGCGGTGGATTGGAGCAGAAGCGCTGACACCCCAACGCCCAAGAGCCTCCCGAGGCGGCGGGGCCCTCGGCCAGCCGGGGCGGAGCTGAGGGAAGGGGACGCGGGCCGGGGCGGCATCACAGGCTCAGAGCGGAGTCGGCGCGCGGAGGACACACGCGGGATGGGACGGGATGGGAACGGAGTTGGGACCGGGACGGCCACGGGCGCGAACCGCCCGCCGCAGCGGTGTTCCCAACCTAAGGGGCCCGCCCGCCGGCGCCCGAAAACGCGGGTCGGCGGGTCCGCTTGGCAGGATTGGGCCCAGCAGCGCCCCACCGGATCGGCCCCGGTGGCCTTCCTCCACCCCATGGCCCCATCCGATCCCGCACCCAGCGCCGCGGCTCCCCCCACCCCTGCACCAGCGCATCCTGCGGCCATGCCGGCCCGGATCCTGGTGGTGGGTGGCGGCGGCCGCGAGAACGCCCTGGGCTGGGCCCTGGCCCGCTGCCCCGGCGTGGAGGCGGTGTGGATCGCCCCGGGGAACGGAGGCACGGCGGGCCTACCGGGCTGCGAGGTGTTGGCAATCGCCGAGAGCGATGGGGAAGCCCTGGCGGCTGCCTGCCGGGAGCAGGCGATCGATCTGGTGGTGGTGGGGCCGGAGTCGCCCCTGGCGGCAGGCCTGGCCGATCGGCTGCGGCGCGAGGGGTTTGCGGTGTTTGGCCCGGGCGCCGACGGCGCCCAGCTCGAGGCCAGCAAGCAGTGGGCCAAGGCCCTGATGGTGGAGGCGGGCATCCCCACCGCCGGCTACTGGAGCGCCTCCAGCCGCCAGGAGGCCCTGGAGCTGCTGGAGCGGCTCAACCGGCCCCTGGTGGTGAAGGCCGATGGGCTCGCTGCCGGCAAAGGGGTCACCGTGGCGGCCAGTGTGGAGGAAACACGGGCCGCGATCGAGGAGGTGTTCGATGGGCGCTTCGGCGCGGCGGGCGCCTCGCTGGTGCTGGAGGAACCGCTGAACGGCCCAGAGGTGTCGGTGTTTGCCCTCACCGACGGCCGAACGATGGTGCTGCTGCCCCCCGCCCAGGACCACAAGCGCATCGGCGAAGGCGACACCGGCCCCAACACCGGCGGCATGGGGGCCTACGCCCCGGCGCCCCTGCTCGACGCAGCGGGCCTCGAGGCGGTGCGCCGCAGGGTGCTGGAGCCCACCCTGACGGCCCTGCGCGGCCGTGGCATCGACTACCGCGGCGTGATCTTTGCCGGCCTGATGCTCACCGCCAGCGGCCCCCAGGTGATCGAGTTCAACTGCCGCTTCGGCGATCCCGAATGCGAAACCCTCATGCCCCTGCTGGGACCTGAGCTGGCGGCGGTGCTGCTGGCCTGTGCCCAGGGGAACCTGGCCGCGGCCCCGGCCCTGGCGATCGCGCCCGGCTGCAGCGCCTGCGTGATCGCCGCCGCGGCCGGTTACCCGGGGGAGGTGCGCCGCGGCGACACCATCCACGGCGCTGTGGAGCCCAGCGACACCCTGCAGGTCTTCCATGCCGGCAGCCGCCGGGAAGACGATGGCCGCTGTGTGACGGCCGGGGGCCGGGTGTTGGCGGTGGTGGCCCAGGCCGACGACTTCGATGCGGCCTTTGAGGGGGCCTACGGCGCCCTGGCGAGGGTGAACTTCGAAGGCCTCACCTACCGGCGCGACATCGGCCACCAGGTGCGTCGCCGGCCGAGCAGCCCGCCTACCTGATGACCCCTTCCTCCCCATCCTCCATGGCCGATCCCGGTGGAACCGACAGCGCCACCGGATCTGCCCAGCCCGGCGACACCAGCGCCCCATCCCTGAGCTGGCCTGCCTCCGCCACCGCCGCCGCGGCAGCCCGCCGTGGTCCGGCCTGGCTGGAAGCCCTGGCCCGCTGGTGGGCCGAATTCAGCCTGCAGACCAAACTGCTGGCGGTCGCCACCCTGGTGGTGAGCCTCCTGATGACAGGGATCACCTTCTTTGCCCTCAACGGCATCCAGCAGGACGCCCGCATCAGCGACACCCGCTACGCCCGCGACCTGGGCCTGCTCCTCACCGCCAACGTGACGCCCCTGGTGGCCCAGGGCGATGACCGGGAGCTGGCGGCGGTGGCGGAGCGCTTCTGGCAATCCAGCCGCAGCCTCCGCTACATCGTGTTCGCCGATGCCGATGGGGTGATCTACCTCGGCATCCCGATGGGCAACGGCGGTGAAGGCACCCCGGCGGCGGGGGAACAGCTGCTGAGCCGGCGCCTGGAGCTGCCGCCCGACCTGCAGCGCCGGCCCGACAACCCGCTGATCCGCCAGCACCTCACCCCCGATGGGCAGGTCACCGATGTGTTCGTGCCGATGGTGAGCGGCGATCGCTACCTCGGCGTGGTGGCCCTAGGCATCAACCCCAACGAAACCCTGTTGGTGAGTTCGGCCCTCACCCGGGAGGTGACGGTGGCGGTGTTCGTGTCGATCTGGGTGCTGGTGATCCTTGGTTCGGTGATCAATGCCCTCACGATCATCCGGCCGGTGAAGGAGCTGCTGCGGGGGGTGCGCTCAATCGCCGGCGGCAACTTCGAAACCCGCATCGCCCTGCCGGTGGGGGGGGAACTGGGCGAATTGCTGCAGGGTTTCAACACGATGGCCTCCCAGCTGGAGGTCTACAAGGCGGCCAACATCGAGGAACTGCGGGCCGAGCAGGTCAAGCAGCAGTCGCTGATCGCCACCATGGCCGATGGAGCCGTCCTGCTCGATGCCGAGGGCCGCATCGTGCTGGTGAATCCCACCGCCCGCCGGCTGTTCCGCTGGGAGGCCCGCAATCTCGTCGGCAACGAGGTGATCGGCGAGCTTCCCGACCGGCTGGCGATGGAGCTGGCCGGGGCCCTGCAGAACCTGATCAGCAGCGAGCGGGAGAGCACCGATGTGCGCTGCAGCGTCGGGGAACCACCGCGCACCCTGAGGATCGTGCTCCAGTCGGTGCGCGATGCCAGCGGCGAGGTGCTCAAAGGCATCGCGATGACGATCCAGGACCTAACGCGGGAGGTGGAACTCAACGCCGCCCAGAGCCGCTTCATCAGCAATGTGTCGCACGAACTGCGCACGCCACTGTTCAACATCAAGAGCTACGTCGAAACCCTGCACGACTACAACGACCAGCTCAGCGATGAGCAGAAGCAGGAATTCCTCGGCATCGCCAACGCCGAGACCGACCGGCTGACGCGGCTGGTGAACGACGTGCTCGATCTCTCCCGGCTCGAATCCGAGCGGGTCTGGGAGCTGGAGCCGCTCGAGGTGGGGACGGCCATCGAGCAAACCCTGCGCACCTACCGCCTCAACGCCGGTGACAAGGGGGTGGACCTCGGGTTTGAAGCCGATCCCCAGCTGCCCCGCGTTCTGGGCAACTGGGACCTGCTGCTGCAGGTGTTCGACAACCTGGTGGGCAATGCCCTCAAGTTCACCTCACCCGGCGGCGCCCTGAAACTTCGGGCCTATCCCTGGCCCGATCAGTGCGTGATCGATCCAGACAGCGGCCCGGGTGACAACCCCAACTGCGCCCTCACCTCTCCCCTGCCCCGGCTGCGGATCGAGATCGCCGATAGCGGCTGCGGCATCGCCACCGCCGACCAGGAGCGGATCTTCGAGCGCTTCTTCCGGGTGGAGAACGCTGTGCACACCGAAGCCGGCACCGGCCTTGGCCTCTCGATCGTGCGGGGCATCCTCGAGAAACACGGCACCCAGGTGCGCATGGCCAGCGAGAGCGGCGTGGGCACCACCTTCTGGTTCGACCTGCCGCTCGAGCACTCCGACACCGACGAACTGGCCGTTCAAGCGGAGCGGCGGGGCTACGACCGGGCCCTCGAGGGCGACCTCCAGACCCTAAGGACCTAAGCCCGGGCTCATCGCCGCAGCCGACGTGGGGAGAGCCTGCGGTGGCGTGAATCGTGGCCAGGATCCCGGCGCGGCGCCCCGGTACCGGCGGGCGCAGCAAGAATCGGAGGCAAGCCAACCCGGATGTGGATGCGTCCTCGCCTGCGTCTGCCCCGATGGACCAACAGCCCTGGCTGGCTCCGCTGGCTGCTGCCTCCTGGGACGGCCGAAGGTGCCAGGACCCTGGGCCCCGCTCTCCTGCTCACCCTGCTGCCCTGCGGCCTGGCGCTGGGCGGGGTGATGCTGCCGATTCAGGGACTCTCCGCCCTGGGCTTCCTGCTGCAGCGCCAGTGGCAGGCGGGGATTCCCGGCCTCTTTGATCCCCTGCTGCCCCTCGGGGTGGCCTGCGGCACCCTCACGGTGCTCGCCCTGGCCTGGGGTCCCCTGGCGCCGGGCCGGGGCGGTGGCCTCAGCGGCGTGGAGGCCCTGCAGCACCAGCCCCTGGCTGCCGAAGGGCGGGAGCGGGCCCTGGTGGGCCTGAGGGGGCCGGCCCAACTGGCCAGGCTGGTGTTGCTGGCCATGACCCACCTGGCCGGCCTGGCGGTGGGCATCGAATCCCCCGCCGCCTCCTTCGGCGCCTCCACCCTGCTGGCCCTGCGGCGCCGGCTGCGGGTGCTGCAGGCGCTGCCCCTGCCCTTGGCGGCGGCGGTGGGCGCCGGGGCAGGTCTGGCGGCGGCCTTCCGCTCCCCCCTGCTCGGGGCGACCTACGCCCTGGAGGAGCTGAGCGCCGAGCGGGGACTCCCCCTGGTGCTGCCCACCCTGCTCCTGGGGGGAGTGGGCACCCTGGTGACCACCGACCTGGGGAACCCGGCCCGGGTGCAGGTGCTGCAGGTGGGGCAACCACCCCTGATCCTGCTGCCCTGGGCCCTGATGCTCACCCTGACCGCGGCCCTGCTGGGGGTGCTCTTCCTGCGGCTTCTGGTCGCCCTCACACCCCGGCTGCAGGGAATGCTGCGCAACCACTTCCTGCCCACCGCCCTCGCCCTGGCCATGCTGCTCGGCCTGCTGGCCCAGCTCAGCGGTGGGCTGAGCCTCAACGATGGCTCCCTCATCCTCGGCCCAGCCCTGGCCGGACAGGGCACCAACCCTCGCTGGGCCTTCCTGCCGCGACTGATCAGCCCGCTGCTGGCCCTCGCCGCCGGCGCCCCCGGCGGATTGATGCACGACTGCATGGCCCTCGGCGCCGTGTTCAGCGGCGCCCTGGTGCAGCGGCTGCCCCCGGATCAGCAGGCGATGCTGGTGGCCGTCGGTGCCACAGCGGTGTTCAGCGCCGCTTGCCGCACACCCCTGTTTTGCGCGGTGTTCGTCTTCATCCTGCAGAACAACGCCCAGCTCTTCCCCTGGCTGCTGATCAGCAGCGCCCTGGCAGCGGCAATCGGCACGGTCTTCGGCGGCCCCCCCTGGACCGGGGGGGACCAGCTGGCGGCCCCCGAAGGCCTCAGACCAGTAGCAGACGGTCGAGGAAAGCCGACCAGCTCAGCCGACCATCCACCGCAGCGAACAGATGGCGCTCCTCCTGGGGGTTAAGGGGGGGCTGGCCGACGCTGCCTAAGAGGCGCCTCAGCTCAGCGGGA
>Ga0209597_1000589_pt1 | contig 24082 bp, 20 predicted proteins | sample M_140625_MF_Meta_FD_187316 | JGI IMG/M metagenome (GOLD analysis project Ga0209597, IMG submission 187316) | Freshwater microbial communities from Lake Montjoie, Canada to study carbon cycling - M_140625_MF_MetaG (SPAdes) (version 2) | ecosystem: Environmental > Aquatic > Freshwater > Lake... | reverse complement strand
GTTCAACCACTCCAAGCCACCAGCACGACGTACCGCATCGGCATTAATACGACCTTGAAATTGCACATTAACTGCAGCGTCCGTTTGAGTGCCCGCACTCATGGTAAGCGGCCCCCCGAGAAACTGGGCTGTGAGTTGCGGCACTCGCACACTGCTTTCATTAAACTCTAGACGGCCATTGACTTGCTCAAGAGCTGGCCATCCCGAATCTAACAGCACTTGATTGTTCAACCATTGATACTGACCTTGCACCTTGCTATTGCGTAAATTACGGAGCGGTAAAGTCAAATTTAACTCCAAACGCCCTCGCCCTTGGGCTTGCATGCTCTCGGTAAAGCCATTGATCATACGATCTACCGGACTGTTGGTAATAAAGTTCAGAAACTCACTAGTCGCTGCCTCTCCTTCACCGCTGACTTGCAAAATCTCATCACGATGTAGCGCATCAGGGATCAGCGCTTTAATTTTAGTCAACAACACGCGCCCGCTATACGCCTGTTTCGCTAACACCTGAACTTTTTGATTCGACATTAAAAAGTCACCCTCAATGCCTGTCAGCTGAGGCCAACTCGGACCATACTCCAAGGTGCCACCTTTAATCTGACTCGACACCTCAAACAACCCTTGGCGCTCCTCTGCAAATGGGAAATCCTTCAAATTCCCTTTGACCCGAAACTTTAAATCACGCGCTTGCCCTGCAACCAAACCACGACTCAACCAAGCGAATGCATCTTTAGACATCATCTTCGGTAAATACGCGGGCACACGTGGAATCGCAATCGCATTGAGTTGCGCACTCAAGTCCATTACCCCGGGCCCCTCTTTAGCCGTCTTGTACTGACCAGACACAGTAGCTGAGAAATCCGGATTGGACAGATTCAATTGGTTCAAACGTAACTCGATCAAGCCAAGATGATTAATCCAAGACAGCTGCCCGGCGAGCCGACTAAAAACTAAAGTCTCCCGAAATACTGTGGGCAACTCAAGATTACCCTTGGTGACATTTAAATTGACAATGCCACCTTTGTCACTGCCATCAATATGCCCACTGAGACCTGAGAAGCCTGGCATTCGCCCTTGCGTTTTCAGCGTCAAGTTAGCAACCTGCGCGCGCACTGTATAACGCTCCAACTGCGGCCAATTACCTTGCCAGCTCAAAGCCATATCTTGCACCGTGCCACTTGGACTTAAATCAACTAAGCGCTGCCTTAACTCGGTTGCCAAAGGTAAGTGATCCACTAACTCAATTAGCGGGGCAATCTCCAAATGACTTACTTTGATCTCGCCTGATATACGCTCAGGACTATTGATCTGCGACAATCTTAAATTCAAATCAAACGGTGGCAACTGCGCTCGCCTTCCTTGCACCAACTGCAGTTGCTTTGTTGTTAACTCAAAGCCCTCGGTTGAGCGTTGCCACGAAAACCGCCCCTCCAACAGACGTAAATCTAACTGCGGCAAATGACTGGCTAAACGAGTTTGCACATCGCTTAACTTAACATCGGCAATCACTCCATTTAAATGATCATGGTCAAAATTCAACCACGCCCGCACACCACCCTTGCCACGTGGAAAATGAATCGGAAAATCCAACCATTGCTGCCACGCTGCAATATTTGTTTCAGCCAGATCAACAAAAATCTTGCCTTGTAAGCTAGCGGCTAGACGATCTAAATTTTCACCTTCGAGATCGGCACGGATATCTACAGGAGACGACAATGCTACAGGTGGCTCCGCACGCAAGCCCAGGCGATGACGCTGACCACGATTCATCAACCGAAACTGTAAATTATCGAGAACTAACAGCGGCGCAGCACGGCTCTGATCCTCCCAAACCACCCGAGCGCCATGAATCTCAATATCGCGCTGAGCAAGTATCCAACGCGCGAACCCATCATCGTGGCGCTCCTGCATATTCAGTAATACACCACCCACCGTAATCGCCCCCTGCATATCACGGCGCACATTAAGCACTGGCTGATAAATATCCAGCGCATGAAAGTCAACGCGCTGTTGTATAAGCGACTGCCAAGATAAGGTAGCAGCTACTCGGGGCAGTTCAAGCGCGGGCTGCTGGGCTTGATCGAGCATAACAACCTCGGTGAGAATTAAGCGCGGTCTCAAACCATCCCAACTGCCACGCAAATCACCAATCGTAATTTGATGTCCAGTCGCCTCACTCAACATCTGCACAATCTCACCACGATACACAGCTACATTGGGCAATATCCAATAGCGCAGGGCAAGAATAGTCGAGGCGAACACCAACCCGGCCATTAAAATGATCCATGTCAGTATTCGATACAGTTGCACAGTACCGCTAAAGACCCAGTGCTTAAAAAAACGATGCGCCATAAACCTCTTTGCTAGACGTCACAATACGTGTCAACACGCGAATTAACTCTTCAATAAGAGGGCTCAATTGTTTAACTACGCCCACAAAACTCATCCCCATTACCAACCCTCATCTACACCTACAGCCCAAAAAATAAAATTGATAATAAAATCAGATACTTATAATATGTAGCTCACTGCAACTTCACTAAAAGATTGGCACCCCCATTTTAACGCGATCTGGACATGGAATCGAACCCTCAACAAAACAAACCCAGTAGCGCAAGCCCGATCCCCCAGGCAATTAGCTACAGTCGGTATTTAGAACGACTCTGCCAAGCGCACGCCGGGCTATCAAATCATTTACGCTTAGATCAGTGGTCACAGCCCTTTTTAGCTGCAGATATGCGTCAATACTTGGGTGCGGCCACAGTCAACGACAGCCACAGCCTAGGGATTAGACTGCGCGAATTACGCCAACAGGTGATGGCGCGACTGATCGTGCGCGACCTGAGTAATCTTGCCAGCTTAGATGAGGTGATGACCACAATCACCATCTTCGCTGAGATTGCCATTCAAAGCGCACTCCACCGCTTGCAACAGGAATTAAGCCTACTGCATGGTCAACCGCGCGGACTGAGCGCAGGCGAGCCGCAACAACTGCACGTGATTGCTATGGGCAAACTGGGCGGTTCAGAACTCAACGTCTCCTCAGACATTGATTTGGTGTTTATTTACCCCGAAGACGGCGACACCGATGGTGCTCGATCCATCAGCAACCACGAATATTTCACTCGCTTGACTCGACAACTCATCGGCATGCTCAGCGAACGCACTGCCCAGGATTATGTATTTCGGGTAGATACCCGCTTAAGACCCTACGGTGATAGCGGCCCGTTGGTAGCGAGCTTCGATATGCTAGAAAATTACTTCATCACTCAAGGCCGCACTTGGGAGCGCTACGCCTGGATTAAAGCCCGGCCTTTGAGTGGCGATCAACAAGCCACTTTACTCAACATTATCAAACCGTTTGTTTATAGACGTCACCTCGATTACGCCGGCATTGCCGCGATTCGCACCCTACATCAGCAAATACGCGATGAAGTCAAACGCCACGATCGCTATGACCATATCAAACTCGGCCCAGGTGGCATCCGTGAAATTGAATTTATTGTACAAGTGTTTCAACTCATCCGCGGTGGTCACGAACGACAACTCCAAGTATATGGCACACGTCCTATGCTTGACATCATCGCTGAGCGACAACTCCTACCCGAAACGAATTGTAGCGCACTGCAATCTGCCTATTTATTTCTACGTCAAGTCGAGCATCGCTTGCAATACCGCGATGATCAACAAACCCACAGTCTGCCGACCAATACCGATGAACTAGACCGCCTCGCACAGAGCCTAGGGTTTGACACCGCCACTGCATTTAAACAAACGCTAGATACGCATCGCGATCAAGTCACGCAACAATTCAATGCCATCTTTGCCGATACCGATGAAGCACCTCACCCCTTAGCCTTTTTATGGACAGAACCAATCGCCGATACTGCTACAGCGACTGCAACCTTGAATCAATTAGGGTTTAGGGAAAGCGCTGAGTTGTGGCGTCAAATCAGCACCTTGCGCCAAAGTAGTCGCTATCGTCAATTACCGGCCAGCAGTCAACATCGTCTCGATCACTTAATACCTGTCGCAATTGCTACGGCTGCAACTTGCGCAAACCCTGACCGCACTGCCGAGCGCCTGCTCAATTTATTCGAACAAATCAGCCGCCGCGAAGCATATCTCGCGCTGCTGCACGAATATCCGCAGGCATTAGCACGAGTCGCCGACCTGATGAGCGCGAGCGCGTGGGTCGCACAATACATCTCGCGCTATCCTATACTGCTAGACGAACTGCTCGATGGCCGCACCTTAATGCAAGCGCCAGACTGGCAGTCGCTGGGTGATCACCTGAAGATGGAACTCCATGCAGCCGAGAATGATATCGAGCGTCAAATGGATGTGTTACGCCATTTCAAACATACCCAAACTCTCCACTGTGTTGCACAAGATCTAGCCGGTACACTATCTCTTGAAACACTCAGTGATCAGCTCTCTGACCTCGCCCACACCATCCTAAAAATTGTGCTCGAACAGGCATGGCAAGGACTAGCCCAAACACATCGGCCGGATCCGCAGTTTGCGATTGTGGCCTACGGCAAGCTTGGTGGAAAAGAGTTGGGATATGCCTCAGACCTTGACTTAGTGTTTATCTATCAAGATGACCATCCCGATGCGCCTGAGCGCTACGCCAGACTGACGCAACGGATCAATAATTGGCTCAGTAACACCACCGCCGCCGGTGTGCTCTATGAGACTGACTTGCGACTACGGCCAGAGGGTAATAGTGGTTTACTGGTCAGCAGCCTTGCGTCATTTGAACAATACCAATTACATCAAGCTTGGACCTGGGAGCACCAAGCCCTGACCCGCGCTCGTGCCGTCGCGGGTGAGGCCGCGATTTGCCAACGCTTCGAAGTGCTACGTAGCCAAATCCTGCGCCAACAACGCGAGCTTCCAACCTTGCGCACACAAATTCTCGAGATGCGTACCACCATGCATAAAGCCCACCCTAACACGAGTGGCTTATTCGATCTCAAACATGACTCAGGTGGCATTATTGATGTCGAATTTATCGTCCAATTCTTAATATTAGGCTATAGCTGGCAATATCCCGAGCTCACCCGCAACGCTGGCAATATTGCATTGTTACGGATTGGAGCGAGCACAGGGCTGATCGCCCCCGAACTGGCGAGCCAGGTTGCCAATGCCTATCGTCAATACCGCCAATGCCAGCACCAATGTCGCTTGGCCGGCGACCGCTACGCCCGCACTGCAGCATCCCCTTTGGCAACAGCCATCAACGCAGTGCAAACGCTGTGGCAAGTGCTACTTCAGCCCTCAAACACGGCCAACAAAAAGGAAATCTAAGCGGACCGAGGACGGCAACACTCAAATCAGCTAAACTATCGTCTTTAAACGGGTGAATCCACCTACTTTCAAGCCTATTTTTGGATTATTTATATTTTTTGGATTATTTATATTTTTTCGATTATTTAAATTTTTTCGATTATTTACACTAATTGCATTTTTTGAGGAGATTTCCAGCATGTCTATGGCTGATCGTGACGGGCAAATTTGGTACGACGGTAAATTAGTACCTTGGCGGGATGCAACAACCCACGTCCTCACTCACTCACTTCACTATGGCCTAGCCGTGTTTGAGGGCGTGCGCGCCTACAACACCGATATTGGCACAGCTATTTTTAAGCTTAAAGACCATACCGACCGGCTGTTTAATTCGGCCCATATCTACATGATGAAAATCCCCTACAGCCGTGATGAGTTAATGGCTGCGCAAAAAGAAGTGGTACGCGTTAACAATCTCGAATCTTGCTATATCCGTCCGATTGCTTTTTTTGGTTCGGAAAAAATGGGGGTCTCACCCAAAGGCGCTAGCGTACATGTGGCTATTGCCGCCTGGCCGTGGGGCGCTTATCTCGGACCTGAAGCCATTGAAAAAGGTATTCGGGTAAAAACCTCATCCTTTGCCAGACACCATGTCAATGTCTCGATGTGTCGTGCTAAATACTCGGGCACTTATGCCAATTCGATCTTAGCCAATCTTGAAGCCACAGAGCATGGCTATGATGAAGGGCTATTACTCGACGTTGATGGCTTTGTCGCTGAAGGCTCTGGCGAGAACTTATTCATGGTCAAAAATGGTAAGTTATACGAGCCTGAACTCACCAGCGCCTTGATGGGCATTACGCGTGACTCCATCATCACCCTAGCTAAAGAAATGGGCTACGAAGTGGGTTCACGCCGCATCACTCGCGACGACTTGTATATTGCAGACGAGGCCTTCTTTACTGGAACAGCCGCAGAGGTCACACCGATTCGCGAAGTCGATGGCCGCACCATTGGTAGCGGTGAGCGCGGGCCAATTACTGCACGCCTCCAGAAGAAATTTTTTGAATGCGTCAACGCGCAAGCCCCTGAGCACTTAGACTGGCTCTCTCCTGTGAATAGCTAAACCATCATGACCGAACCAACAACCAATCGCTCCCGCCTCGTCGAAATTACTGCCGATGAGTTACCACTACATTGCCCCACACCCGAGATGATGATTTGGAACACCCACCCGCGGGTGTTCTTACCCATCGAAAAAACTGGTAACGCTTTGTGCCCCTACTGTGGAACACGCTACCTGCTCACTGGTGGTGCAGTTGCCGGTCACCACTAAGCAGCACCAGGTCGAGTCTTGATTCACTGTCAACTCCACCTCGCAGCATGAACGTACTTGTTGTTGGCCCCTCTTGGGTGGGTGATACCTTAATTGCCCAACCCTTATTTCAACTGCTCAAACAAAACCATCCCAAGGTGGAAATCGATGTCCTTGCACCGCCCTGGACACAAGCGCTTCTAGCACGCATGCCTGAAGTGCGACAAAGCATCGTCAATCCCTTCGGTCATGGCAGTTTACAACTGTCAGCCAGACGACAATTGGGGCTGCGTTTGCGTCATCAATATCAACAAGCCATTGTGCTACCCAATTCTTGGAAGTCAGCACTACTGCCATGGCACGCCAACATTGCCTTGCGCACAGGCTACACTGGTGAAGCTCGCTGGGGACTGCTGAACGATCGCCGCCAACTAGACTCACTCACCCATCCACAGTTAGTCGAACGCTACGCTGCACTTGCACTGCCTGCAAGCGCGAGTCTGCCATCCCGGCTACCATTACCAGCACTTATTAGCCGACCTGAGCAGCAACAGCAGATTGTCCAACGCTTGAATCTGGACCTATCCAAACCAGTGATTGCACTTTGCCCTGGCGCTGAGTATGGCACTGCAAAACGCTGGCCTGCCAAGCACTTTGCTACGCTCGCCCAAGCGCTTCACGCCCGGGGTGCTACGGTCTGGTTAATCGGCTCAGGCAAAGACCAAGCACTCGCCCAACACATTATGAGCGAGAGTCAAAATACCTGCATCAATCTGTGCGGCCTGACGAATATTGCTGAGGCTGTTGACCTGCTAGCCATTGCCCGATTAATCATTACCAACGACTCTGGGCTCATGCATGTGAGCGCCGCAGTAGGTCGCCCTTTAATCGCAATCTACGGCTCGAGCTCACCGCTATTCACGCCGCCACTGAGCCCTCAAGCCACCCTGGTGAATTTAAAATTACCCTGTAGCCCGTGCTTCAAGCGCGAGTGCCCACTAGGACACTTGAATTGCTTACATCAAATCACCCCAGAACACCTCATCAGTCAAATCGATTTTGATACCCTAAAGCTGAGCTAAACCGCATGAGGAGTGCATTTTGAATAACACACTATTTGCCACCCCGCTAGACGCTGAAATGGCTTTCTATCGAGCATTTGCGCATCGTGACCTCGAGGCCATGATGGCCGTGTGGTCTGATGATGATGAGAATTACTGCATACACCCCAACGGCATACGCCTATCTGGACTGATGGCCATTCGAGAGTCTTGGCGTGCCCTATTTGCAACGAATACCAAATTACAATTTATGCTCAGTCAACGCCAAGTGATTCACTCAGGCATGCTTGCAGTTCACAATCTTTACGAACAAATTACTATCATCGGTCAGACCAGTACACCCCAACCCTTGTTAGCAACCAATATTTACTTACGCGGTAATTCAGGTTGGCGCATGGTCGCTCACCATGCCGCGCCGGCAATCAGCATTGATACCACCCAAGCGGCCCCTGATCGTAAGCCCCCATCCACAACGCTACATTAAAGTACAACAATGCAGACTGCACCCTGAAATCAGAGCTGCCCATCAATCATGATTTTCTCGATATCAGCCCAAATATTCCAGCATATGAGAATCGACAACCGAACACGGTCATTCAAAGCGTAAAATCTTTCACTGGTTAATTAACATTCTTAGATCCTTAGAACCTTAGATACTTAGATACTTAGATCCCTACCCCCAGCGCTCCCCTAATAAACTCTCGGAGGATATTTTTATGAACGCACCAGCCATCCATCTCAATAAACCAGTACGCGAGGCCGTCAGCCCAGCAGAGTGGGAAGCACGTGTTAATTTGGCCGCATGCTATCGACTCATGGCGCAATTCGGCATGGTCGAAATGATTGCCAATCATATTTCGGTGCGAGTCCCAGACACAGAAGATCAATTCTTAATTAACCCATACGGCTTGCTCTACGAAGAAATGAATGCATCGTCGATGATTAAAATTGACATCAATGGCAAGGTCATTTTTAATGCGACTGATTATGACGTCAATGAGGCGGGGTTTGTCATTCATAGTGCAATCCATGCTGCACGTCACGACGCAAACTGTGTCATTCACACCCATACCCTAGCTGGTATGGCAGTGTCTGCAATGAAATGCGGTATTCTACCGATCGCTCAATCCTCGATGCGCTTTTTAGATATTGCTTATCACGACTACGAGGGTATTGCTTTACGGCTTGAGGAGCGCGAGCAACTCGTCAAAAATCTAGGTCATCGCGAAGCCATGGTCTTGCGTAACCACGGCCTACTCACTGTAGGCCCAAGCATTGCCGAATGCTTTAATAACATGTATCGACTTGAGCGCGCCTGTGAATTACAAGTCATGGCACTGTCTTGTAACACCGAACTACAACTACCACCGACTGAAGTTGTGAAATACAGCAACGAAAAAATGCTCCCTGGTGTGCGCCGCCGTTTCGGTGTGTTGGAATGGCCCGCCATGCTACGCAAACTAGACCGCGTCGATACCTCATATAAACAATAATACCCCTCTTTTTTGTATAGCATCCACCATACTCAGACGACCGTGGCATCGTATGGTGGATAGCTCACGCTTGCCGTTTTAGGTATTTCGTTTTAGATATTTCATTTCATGTGTTCCGTATTAATTATTTTGCCTTAGGTATTCCGTCTTCGATATTTCGTCTTACGTATTCCGACTTAAACCTCAAAGTTTCTCTCTTTATTCTTAACCTCAATACAAATGGTATCGCATGCAAGCTCCTGTCTGCCCTGGTCCTGACCCACGCCCTCGCACCCCACGTCACACCATTCCTAAAGGGGTTGTTGACTGCCACTGTCACGTCTTTCCGGATCCACAGCGCTACCCACTCAGCCCTAATCGTAGCTACACACCAGCGCTGACCACATTGGATGATTATCTCGCCATGTGCGCGGTAGTCGGCATTGAGCGTACCATCCAAGTAAACGCCAGCACGTATGGCACAGACAACTCTGTGTCCTTAGACGTGATTAAAGCACTAGGGCTTGCACGAGCTCGGGGCGTTGCGGGTGTCGCACCCGACGTCTCGGCGCAAGACTTACGCACTCTCCATGACGGAGGCATGCGTGGCGTTCGCCTCTCGACCAAAGTCAAAGGCTATGGCGGCACCGAGCTCATACAAACACTGGCACCAAAAATTAAGCCCTATGGATGGCATGTGCAATTACATGTTGAAAATATCCAAGAGTTAGTCGCACTAGAGTCCGAGTTACTGCACTGTCCAGCACCGCTTGTCTTCGACCATCAAGGTCGAGTGCGTGGTGATCAAGGTGTCAGCAGCCCCGGCTTTCAAGCGCTGTTACGCATAATCAGCGCACGCAATGACTGTTGGGTGAAGTTATCTAGTTGGTATCGTTTATCCGGCACTGGATTGCCTGATTGCGTCGATATGAAACCGATTATCCAAGCGCTAGTAGCCACTCGCCCCGATCGGCTGGTGTGGGGCACCAACTGGCCCCATCCCTTGTGGCATGGTTTAATGCCCAATGATGGCGGGTTGATTGATCAGCTATGTGATTGGGTAACTGATCCAAACATTCAACAACAGATTTTGGTGAGCAACCCCGAACAACTCTACGGCTTCGTCTAATTCATTTCTGTCTAATTCATTTCTGTCTCATTCATATCGGTAAATCAGTGCTGACTTTTGCGATCAACCATTCTGCACTGCACACCTTGATGCAAATCTTGTCAATGCAGTTGGGCGCGCACAAGCCATGATCATGCCGCCCTATGAGTCACCTTTTTGGTTACCTAATGGGCATTGCCAGACCCTCTATGCAGCTTTATGCAGCCCCAAAGCGCCACTGTATTTTCGACGCGAGCGCTGGAATACCCCCGATGGTGATTTTATTGATCTCGATTGGACCACTCCTGAATTACGGGCACCGCGCCCACTACTCGTGCTGTTTCATGGCCTAGAAGGCAGCTCTGAGAGTCGTTACGCCCGCGCCTTGATGCAAGCTGCAATCACACAACAATGGCAAGGCGTAGTGGTGCACTTTCGGGGCTGTAGTGGAGAGGAGAATCGTCAGCCTCGGGCATATCATTCTGGAGATAGCGTAGAGCTAGACTGGATTCTACAGCGCTTACATGCACAACAAGCTGGCGCCCCACTCTATGCGGTTGGAGTATCTCTTGGCGGCAATGCCCTACTCAAGTGGCTAGGCGAGCAAGGCAGGCGCGCTGCAACATACATGAGTGCGGCTGCGGCAATTTCTGCACCTTTTGATCTGGCTGCAGCGGGGGACTACTTGGCCCAGGGTTTTAATCAACGCTATACCCAACATTTTTTACGGTCTATGAAACGTAAGGCTATATTGAAGCTTGCTCGCTACCCCCATCTATTCGACCGAGAACGCATGCTCAAAGCCCAAAATCTACGGCAATTCGATGATACAGTTACAGCGCCGCTCCATGGCTTCAGCAGTGTCGACGACTACTGGAGCCGTGCTAGTAGCAAACCTTATCTAGCCCATATTGCAATCCCAACGCTGCTACTCAACGCTCGCAACGATCCCTTTTTACCGCAGAGCGCCTTGCCCACTGCAGGTGAGATGTCAGCCAGCGTCACTGCTGTATTTTCTGAGACCGGTGGCCACGTCGGCTTTGTCAGTGGCGCACCGCTAGCCAATTGGTCGTGGCTGACTCAAACCGTTGTACAATTCCTGCAACAAGCACGCTCAAATTAATTCATCAGCCAAATCGATAACTTACTGATTTTATTGGATATTTTATTTCTCTTATGCCTAATCACTCGCTACCGCCTAGCGCCATATTCAAAGCCTACGACATCCGTGGCATTGTTGGCACCACATTAACAACTGCCGGCACTGAAGCTATCGGACATGCCATCGGTAGCGAAGCGATTGATCGCGGGGTCTCTAGCGTAGTCATTGGTCGCGATGGCCGCCTTTCTGGCCCAGACCTGAGTGCAGCACTCGCTCGGGGCCTACAAGCCAGCGGGGTGAATGTAATTGATGTGGGCATGGTGGCAACCCCCATGCTGTACTTTGCTGCGCATGCATTGGAGTCATTCTCTGGAGTGATGGTGACCGGCTCGCACAACCCACCCGCTTACAATGGCCTCAAAATGATGTTGGCTGGCGATACCTTATCTGGGGATGTCATCCAGGCGTTGCGCACCCGCTTAGTCCAGCAGCAACTTCATCATGGCGCCGGACAATATAGTGAGCACGATATTCGGCCCGCCTATTTAGAACGTATTGTGCAATCGATTCATCTAGCACGACCCATGCACATTGCTGTTGATAGTGGCAATGGTATTGCTGGGGCAACTGCCCCAGAGCTGTATCGCCAGCTGGGATGCACAGTAGACGAATTGTTTTGCGAGGTCGATGGCACGTTCCCCAACCATCATCCAGACCCCTCACAACCCGACAATTTACGCGACCTGATTCATCAACTCGCGCTTGGAAAAGCCGAACTTGGGCTAGCATTTGATGGTGATGGCGATCGCCTAGGCGTAGTCACTCCTTCTGGCAGAATCATTTACCCAGACCGCCAATTAATGTTATTTGCAGAAGAAGTGCTGTCACGTCACCCAGGTGCTGAAATTATTTTTGACGTCAAATGCACTCGCCATTTATTTAGCTGGATCCGCAACCGCGGCGGCATCCCCCTAATGTGGAAAACCGGTCACTCTTTTATTAAACAAAAACTCAAACAAACCGGTGCGCCATTAGCTGGCGAGATGAGCGGGCACATCTTCTTTAAAGATCGTTGGTATGGTTTTGATGATGGGATTTACGCTGGAGCAAGACTACTGGAGATTCTCAGCCGCAGTGCAAACCCTGGGGCCATACTGGAGGCGCTGCCCGAGGCCGTCAGCACACCTGAACTACAATGGGAACTAAGCGAAGGTGAGAACTACAGTCTCATGAATACGCTACAAAGCAACGCCAAATTCCCAACAGCACAAGAGATCATTACGATTGATGGCCTGCGCGTTGAATACGCCGATGGGTTTGGTTTAGCGAGACCTTCGAATACCACCCCAATCATTGTGCTACGCTTTGAAGCAGACAACCAAGCAGCCCTTGAGCGTATCCAAGCTGATTTTAGAGTCGCACTGATCGCACTCAAACCAGGCGCGACATTACCGTTCTAGACAGCCCCATAGGGAGCTCTGTCTATAGACGTTGCTCAACCCAGGCTTGAACCGATTGCAAGGCCTGGGGTAGATGGGTTGGATCCGTAGCACCAGCTTGTGCCATGTCTGGTCGCCCACCGCCCTTACCTCCGACTTGCTGCGCCACAAAATTCACTAACTCACCGGCTTTGACTCTCGCAGTGACCTCGGCAGTGACGCCTGCAATCAGACTAACCTTCCCGTCCTGCACCGCGGCCAGCACAATCACTGCTTGCCCAAGTTTAGACTTGAGCTGATCTAAGGTCTCTCGCAAGAGTTTGGCATCCGCACCATCCATGGTAGCGGCAACAATACTCACGCCCTGATAAACAATCGCCTGACTGATCAAATCACTGCCTTGATTAGAGGCTAACTTCGACTTCATTCGCGACAACTCTTTCTCGAGTTGCTTGACCTGATCGAGCAATAGCGTAATTTTCTGAGCAATATCTTGCGGTGCCGTACGTAACATGGCTGCCGCACTCAATAACTTACGCTGCTGCTCTTGTACGTAACCCAGAGCGCCATCACCCGTAGTAGCCTCAATCCGTCGAACCCCTGCAGCAACACCGCCTTCACTCGTAATTTTAAATAAACCAATATCACCAGTGCGCCGAACATGAGTGCCGCCACACAGCTCACGAGAACTACCAATATCTAACACGCGCACCTCATCACCATACTTCTCACCGAATAGTGCGGTGGCGCCATGCTTCACAGCATCATCAAACTTCATCACTTGAGCGGCAGTGGCGGCGTTTGCCAGAATCTCAGCATTCACTAAGGCCTCGACTGCAATTAACTGCGCCTCGTTAATCGGTTCGTTATGAGAGAAGTCAAAACGTGTCTTATCAGCATCAACCAATGACCCCTTTTGCTGCACATGGGCACCCAGCACTTCTCGCAACGCCTTATGCATCAAATGCGTTGCAGAGTGATTACGCATAATGCGTGACCGCTGCTCTATATCGACGTGTGCACTCACCGCATCGCCAACTGCCAACGCACCCGTTTGTAATACACCATGATGACCAAATACATCGGCCTGAATTTTTAAGGTATCGCTGACCACGAACGTGCCATTCTGCCCGTGTAACTCACCGGCATCACCAACTTGACCACCAGACTCGGCGTAAAAAGGTGTACGGTCTAGCACGACTACTGCAGCAGTTCCAGCGGCAATACTGTTGACACTACTACCATCACAATAAAGCGCAATCACTCGCGCATCTTCCAGCGCTAAGGTGTCATAACCATGAAACTCGGTTTTTGCACCACGATATTCAACCGCAACACCCATTTGAAATTTAGAAGCCGCACGCGCCCGCTCACGCTGCTGTGCCATAGCCGCTTCAAAGCCAGCATAATCCACGCGCAAACCACGCTCACGCGCAATATCTGCAGTCAGATCTACCGGAAAACCATAGGTGTCATAGAGCTGAAACACGGTCTCGCCATCAAGCATTTTATCTTCGCGCGTGAGCGCCAACTCCAACACTTTCATACCGTGCTCGAGAGTCTCGGCAAAACGCTCTTCTTCTTGCTTTAAAATTTGAGTCACGCGCTCTTGAACACTCACAAGCTCAGGATAAGCTTGACCCATCACCTGGCAGAGATCAGCAACCACCTGATGAAAAAATGGCTGTGTCTGTCCTAACTTATAACCATGACGAATCGCACGACGAATAATTCGCCGCAACACATAACCACGACCTTCATTGCCGGGAATCACCCCGTCAACAATTAAAAACGCACAGGCACGTATATGATCAGCAATCACTTTCAATGAGTTACTGCTTAGATCAGTGGCGCCCGTAGCGCGTGCTGCGCCTCGTATCAAGGCTTGAAATAAATCAATCTCGTAGTTTGAATGTACGCCTTGGAGCACGGCAGCGATTCGCTCCAAGCCCATGCCGGTATCAACGGATGGTTTAGGCAGTGGATGTAACTCACCCTTCTCATCACGATTAAACTGCATAAACACCAGATTCCAAATCTCAATATAGCGATCGCCATCCTCGTCAGGGGAACCAGGCGGGCCTCCTGCCACATCTGCACCGTGATCATAAAATATTTCACTGCAAGGGCCACATGGACCGGTATCGGCCATCTGCCAAAAGTTATCTGAACCACCGCCAGGCTTATCACCAATGCGCACAATCCGAGCAGCCGGCACACCAATCTCTTTAGCCCATAAATCATAAGCCTCGTCATCAGTATGGTAGACAGTTACCCACAATTTATCTTTAGACAAGCCATAGACTACGGTCAATAATTCCCAAGCGAAATGAATCGCATCACGCTTAAAGTAATCACCGAAAGAGAAATTACCTAACATCTCAAAGAAAGTATGGTGACGAGCCGTGTAACCAACATTTTCTAAATCGTTATGTTTGCCGCCAGCACGCAGGCTACGCTGCGATGTGGTGGCGCGTTTATAAGTGCGCTGCTCTTGGCCCAGAAACACATCTTTAAATTGCACCATACCGGAGTTGGTAAACAACAATGTCGGATCATTGCCAGGCACTAAAGGACTGGATGAGACAATAGAATGACCCTTGGACTCGAAGTATTTGAGGAACTTGTCACGAATTTCTGCGGATTTCATACGATTGCGCCAATTAAATTACGTAAGATTCAGATTTTAAACCAGTTTTGAGTTGGTTTTTGAGTCTTTATTCCAATCCACAAGCATTCTTAGCCAAATCAAGTCAAAATTAGCGGCTGAAATGCACAATACATCACTGAAATTCACACAATCTGGTATCTTCTGCCTATAAGAGCCCAACTAGATAACCAAACTAGACGACACCCAATAGCACTCCAATCACATGTCTCACGCGATCAGTCTCTCCCAACTTGTTACAGAATTGACTACCGTTGCAGATCGGTGGACAGAACGCTGGCCAGGGCTACCGAGCATTTTGAATATGTGTCTAAAACGGCTAGAACTCAATGCAGACACGACACTAGCACCACGCACACAAGCGATTGCTAATTGCTTGCTCGATCTCTGTGAATGGATCGAAAAAAATGGTCAAAGCCAAGCGACTAGAAATCAAGAGCCCGCTTATCATAATCGCTTGCACTTTGCCGATACCATGATATCGCTCAGTTATCTGCTGATTGCCCAACGGCAATGGCAAACGCTGAGTCAATCACCTCTATCAGAAAGCCATATAGAATGGGTTAGCTTATTGAGCATGCTAGCCCATGACCTGATGCATGACGGGAAAACCAATCGCTATCCCCAAGAGCTCGAGCAACGCTCAGTCAATCACCTCAAACCGTTTATGAACAATCACGGCCTTGATCAAGCCGATCAGGTATTGATCACGCAACTCATTTTGCATACTGATGCGAACTCGATCATCGCTAATCATGCGCGCATCAAAATCCGCGCATTCGACTTAAACGATCCGGATTGCTTAACTATTTTAATCACAGAATCTGACATCTTAGCGAGCTGCCTTAGCGCAACGCAAACCGTACGCACCCAAAATTTATATCAAGAATGGTTGTTGCTTTATCCAGAACAGGCACAACAACTATTACAGCCTAAGAATCGGTTACTCTTCCTAGAGCGTATCGCCCTGTTTTCCAGCCCTGCAAGCAAGCTGTTAACCATCGATCAAGATCGACAAGCCCAGATTGACGCTATCCAAACCAAATAGTTGCAGACTAATTGCATAGCAATACCATGACGTTTTCACGCTCACTTGCAGATCAGTATTTAGTCATGTCTCGCGACGAGATGATTAAACGTGCAATCGACTTACCTGGATGCCGATCAAATTAAATCTTTGATTGAAATTTGATTTTATTTTTCTGTTATAGGGTTACTTGAGCGCTATATTCTTATCGATCAGACTCTGCATGAGCACTTAACTCTCGCAACAGTTGGTTCACAACAGCCATGTTAAAACCGCGCCCCAAGAGAAATCGCATTTGTTTCTGCCGCTCCCCCGTAGACTGTGGTGCTTGTTGATATTTACGTTGCCAAACCTGCTTCGCGGCATCGGCTTCGCTGTGCTTCAAGTTGGCCAAGGTGGCAACAACAGCTTCCTCTGGCACGCCCTTTAATTGCATATCACGGCGAATCCGCATCTCACCATAGCGGCTGCGTCTAGCATGTGCTATCTGCTCAGCTGCGCGCGTATCGGATAACCAACCCTTAACAGTAAACTCCTCAACAATCAGCTCTACTGCAGCCGGCGACTCGGCATAGGGTATAAGTTTTTGGGTCAACTCATAGGTCGTATGCTCACGCCGCGACAAATGCCGCAAAGCCAATGTTTTTAGGCTGGGCGGATTTGTCGCATCAAATGGCTCTTTATTACGCTTAGCTAACCTTGGACTACGCATGAGTGGTGCAATCCATTTAATTTGTTAAACAGTAGTGTATTTAGCTAGCAGCCTTTTTCTTTGCAATATCGGCATCAACGACTTCCAGTGTTTGCTTCTTCGCTGGCACAGGAGCTAATACCGGACCACCATTCACACCAACAGCCACTCGGATGCGCGCTTCAATTTCATCAGCCATTGCTGGGTTTTCGCGTAAATACTCGCGCGTATTGTCTTTACCCTGGCCAATACGATCCTTGCCATAAGAATACCAAGCCCCAGACTTTTCAATAATATTGTGCATTACGCCCAATTCAATAATTTCACCTTCGCGCGAGATGCCTTCGCCGTAGAGAATGTCAAATTCTGCCTGACGAAATGGTGGAGCAACTTTATTTTTTACGATTTTAGCGCGAGTCTCCGAACCAATCACCTCGTCGCCTTTCTTAATCGAACCAATACGCCGAATATCAATACGCACCGAAGCGTAGAATTTTAAAGCGTTACCACCGGTCGTAGTCTCTGGGCTACCAAACATCACACCAATTTTCATGCGAATTTGATTAATGAAAATTACCAAGGTATTTGAACGCTTAATATTCGCAGTGAGTTTACGCAAAGCCTGCGACATCAAACGTGCTTGCAAGCCCATCTGTGGCTCACCCATTTCGCCTTCAATTTCAGCGCGTGGCACCAAAGCGGCAACCGAGTCGACTACCACCACGTCGACCGAACCTGAACGCACCAACATATCAGCGATCTCAAGAGCTTGCTCACCATTATCTGGCTGAGAAATAATTAAATCTTCCACCTTGACGCCAAGCTTGCCGGCATATTGCGGATCTAGTGCATGCTCTGCGTCAATAAACGCCGCTGTGCCACCCAGCTTTTGCATCTGCGCAATCACCGATAGCGTCAGTGTTGTTTTACCCGACGATTCTGGGCCGTAAATTTCTACTACACGACCACGTGGTAGCCCGCCAATGCCTAGCCCAATATCTAAGCCCAACGAACCAGTAGAGACTGCTTGAATGTCCTTAGCAATGTCTGACTCACCCATACGCATGACTGAGCCTTTACCAAACTGCTTCTCGATTTGCGATAGCGCTGCTGCTAGGGCCTTACTTTTATTGTCGTCCATAGTGTCCTCTTCGTTCAGGGTAGTGCGTTAATAAGGGGTATTTCAAGGTGTATTTAAGGGGGTATTTGCAATCAACGCTAATAGTTTACGGTGCCACTCACTTCAACACTATTGCCGCCATTGCTTCAACTGCTTCCACGGGATGCATTATGACATATTTTTAAACGAATGGCTGTAATTTTATACAGTAGTGGTTAAATACCCAGATAAAATAAATTATACAAATAAAATCAGTGGGTTATATATCATTTTGATACTGGTAACAGCCGCATCACTCCCATAATCGCCATATGAACGGCCGCATGGCGCACAGCTTCGCGGTCTCCAGAGAAGCAATGCGTTAGGCTTTTGGGTTCGCCATTTTTAATCCCCCAAGCAAAGCAAACTGTGCCCACAGGCTTATCAGGTGAGCCACCATCCGGTCCAGCAACACCGCTAATCGCCAAGGCAACTTGGGCATGGCTATTAGCCAACGCACCCTGAACCATTTCACATACCGTTGCCTCTGAGACTGCGCCGTGAGCATCCAAGGTTTGCGCGCTCACACCTAACATCTCTCGCTTTGCAGAATTGCTATAAGTGACAAACCCACGGTCAAACCAACCAGAGCTCCCCGCTACCGCAGTCACGACTTGAGACACCCACCCCCCTGTGCACGATTCAGCAGTTGCCAACAGCAAGCCCTGCGCCTTCAGCGCCTGTCCCATTTTTTGTGACATTTCTAATAGTGACTGATCTGACATCTGGATACGCCCCTTTGCGATTTAACTCCACCAACGATAACAAATAGCAACCACCAATACCGTATATCCAGCGGCGAGAATATCATCCCACATCACCCCAAATCCATGTTTCATCGTACGGTCATAATGGCGTATTGGCGGTGGCTTCACGATATCAAAAAAACGAAATACGGCAAATGCATATACCTGCCAAAAAAAATCTAGCGGCACAAAAAACAACACCAATAAAAAAGCTACGACCTCATCCCACACCATACCGCCGTGATCAGACACCCCCAGGGCGCGACCAGTCACTGTGCTTGCCCACACGCCTAACATAAACAGCATCACTAGCAAGCTAAAGTAAGCGGGTGCAGACAAGAGCGGTTGGAATATATCGAACAACGGCACTGCTAACAAAGTGCCGCAAGTACCCGGTGCTGGTAACAATCCAACACCACCACCAAAGGCAATAAAGTGCGCTGGGTGTTGACGTACGAATCGCCAGTCTGGCAGTCTTGGGTTGGATGCAGAATCAATCAAAATGATCAAAGCCTTGCTGTTTTGTCGGTACAGGCAGTCCAGCACGATCCACCAATACCGGATGATAGATGCCCGAGGGTGCAGTAATCATGTGACCCACTCGAGTGAGTTCGACTCGCGACTCCACAGCAATACGCGCTAGCGCGGTGCGTTTTGATCTGGCAGCAGTAAAGCACAATTCATAATCATCTCCACCAGCAATCTGTGCAGTGCGCGCCGCCGGATGATGGTGATAGCGGCGCAGCAAAGCTGAAGTGGGCAACTGATCCCATTGCACCACAGCTGCCAATAATGAACGCTCGCAAATATGTCCAAGATCAGCTAACAAACCATCGGAGACGTCAATCGCACTGCGAGCCACACCGCGCAAAGCCAAGCCCAGTGCAACCCGCGGCTGCGGCTGATCTAAGCGGCGCTGAGCTCGGGCCAAATCGGCCGCTGAGAGTTTGATTCGGCCTTGGCGTGCCGCCACTGCCAGGGCAGCATCTCCGAGCGTACCCGAGACCCAAATATCATCTCCCACCCGAGCACCATCGCGACGCAAAGCCTGACGCAAAGGTAGCTCTCCAATAATTTGCACGCATATATTTAATGGCCCGCGCGTGGTGTCACCACCGATGAGCTCAACACCAAACTGCCGCGCAAGCCGCATAAAACCCTTAGAAAAATCTGCAACCCACTGAGCGTCTGCTCGTGGCAGCGCTATACCCATCGTGGCCCAACGCGGTTGCGCACCCATCGCGGCCATATCCGATAAGTTCACAGCCAAGGCCTTATGCCCAATCGACTGAGCAGAAGCATCCTTAAAAAAATGGCGACCTTGGACCAACATATCAGCAGCAATCGCCAGCACTTTGCCAGGACTTGCACGCACCAAGGCAGCATCGTCACCCACGCCTAGCAGCACGCGATCTACTGGGTGGGTAAAATACCGTTTAATCAACTCAAATTCAGTCGCCATCGTCCCTCAGTTTTATTCTGCTCGACCACCCACAAATCACGCGTTAATACCATTAATTGATCCACTGCAAACAGATACGCCACCCAGATCATCATCAAAACGCCAATTTCAAAATAGCGATCTCTGTCTCTACATAAGGAAGACATCGATAACAAGGTATGGGCGGTTTATTAAAAGTGTAATTGAAGCATTGTACGGCCAGTCAAAGCTATTGGACTCAAGGCTGAATAAAGCAGCACTGATTGAACTTAGGCAACCGGTTTTGAGTCATCCGCGGCAGGCTGAATTACTGACTGAGGTAAAGACTGGGATGCGGGCTGAGATACGCACTGAGATGCGGACTGAGGTACAGGCTGCACTGGTGACGCTTGCGCTAACAACGCCTGCTGCTCCTCATACTTTTTCTTCAAATGCTTAGGAAACCAAAAATCAACCATAGCAAAACCAAAGAAAAATAGCATCATCGTCTTGCGCGTGGCGGGCTCTAGTTCACCACCAGCCATTACCACCCAGATACCCAATACTAAGTTAAAAGCGCCTGCAAAATAAAACATATAAATCCGCTTGCGCAACTGTTTATCCATTGCTCTCTCCGCTCTCTACTCAATTACACATTACAATCGACCGGCTTGGAACTCAGCCAATCGCAACTGGGCTGCCATTTTATCTAACACGCCATTGACATACTTATGCCCATCGGGTCCTCCAAATGACTTAGCCAGTTCTATGGCTTCATTGATGATTACCCGATAAGGCACCTCAGGACATTGGATAAATTCAAATCCAGCAATCAACAAAATAGAACGCTCTACTGGGGACAAACTCTTATAAGCACGGTCTAGCAATGGTGTAATTAACAACTCCATATCCATAGCCCCTGCTACTGCACCTGAGAGCAATAATTCGAAATACGCTACATCAATCTTAGTAAAGTCTTCGGTCTCACTAAATTGCGCCACAATCATTTGGGGCGCAGTTCCTGCCAATTGCCACTGATACAACCCTTGCAAGGCACACTCACGCGATCTGCGCCGACTTGTTTTCATAGTTTTCATGTAACGGAGCTATCCAACCTCTAAAAATAATCAATAATATCAAGTAGTTAGATCTTCTTCGTCGTCCACATCAAAACGCATCAAGATATGGCACATTTCAATCGCTGCGAGCGCGCAATCTTCACCTTTTTGCGCCACACGCGCCAATGCCTGGGCATCATTTTCAGTGGTCAAAATGCCATTAGCAATTGGGCAACCGGTCTCTAATTGCACCTGGGTAATACCACGGGCCGACTCATTAGAGACAATCTCAAAATGATAGGTCTCACCACGAATCACTGCACCTAAAGCAATCAATGCATCAAACTGGCCACTTAGCGCCATAACCTTCAAGGTCAAAGGGATTTCTAGTGCACCAGCAACTGGCACTACACAGATATCCGAAGCGCTCACACCATGCTTACGCAATGCTGCTGTACAAGAGGCCAGCAAGCCGTTGCCAATTTCCGCATTAAACCGCCCCATGACAATACCGATACGCAAGTCGGTAGCGTCATGCTGCGGGCTTAATATTTCCATACCATCGTACTGAGTCATCGCAATCCTTCTTCCTATGATTAATCTATAAATTGTCTAAGATACTTTATTGGATTTTGACTGATTTGGTGGCTGCAAATACTCAGTCACCTCCAAATCAAAGCCAGCCATACTCGGCATCCGCAAGGGTTGCGTCATGACGCGCATCTTCTTAACACCCAAGTCACGTAAAATTTGCGCACCAATACCATAATTGCGCAACACCATATTGTGCGGACGACTACCTTGCTGTGGCTGCGCACGCGCCAATAACTCAGCAGCAGTCTCTGGACGATGCAACAGCACAATCACACCACTACCTGCCTTAGCAACTGCAGACATGGCATCATTCAAATTCCACGAATGTCGAGTGCCGCGAATATCCAAAACATCGATGAGTGATACCGGCTCATGCACCCGCACCAGCACTGCATCATTAGCACTAAAATGGCCCTTGACTAACGCCAAATGCGTATGTTGACCTGCTGTTTCGGTATAAGCCACCAAGCGAAACGAGCCATGAGAAGTCTCAATATCACGCTCAGTTGCGCGACTCACTAAAGACTCATGACTACTGCGATACTGAATCAAATCAGTAATCGTGCCAATTTTTAACTGATGATGCGCCGCAAATGGCACCAGATCAGGCAAGCGCGCCATCTCGCCGTCATCTTTGAGAATTTCACAAATCACCGCAGCCGGCATCACGCCAGCTAATCTCGCCAAGTCGCACCCAGCCTCAGTATGCCCAGCGCGCACTAAGGTGCCGCCATTTTGAGCCATCAACGGGAAAATATGCCCTGGTTGAATAATATCTGCGGGGCCTGCTGCAGGACGAATAGCTGCCTGCACTGTACGCGCTCGATCTGCCGCAGAAATACCGGTGGTCACACCTTCAGCCGCCTCAATCGACAGGGTAAAGTTTGTGCCCATTGGTGAACGATTATTGCTAACCATTAAGGGCAAATTTAGTTGCCGGCAACGCTCCTCGGTTAAGGTTAAACAAATCAACCCACGACCAAAGCGAGCCATAAAATTAATCACCTCTGGAGTTGCGAACTCCGCGGCAACGACCAAATCCCCCTCGTTTTCGCGATCCTCCTCGTCGACCAATACCACCATGCGGCCAGCACGTAGCTCAGCGATAATCTCCACGGTTGGACTGATTGCCAAATCGACGCTACTGTTATTCAAGGCTCTAACCCCTCCTGTTTAATCGAAATAGGATACTCATTACAAATCGGCACCTATGCTGGTCACATATACTCGGAGACTACAGATCACAATCATCAATCAACTCAAGGGTACTATCATCATTGCCTGATTGATCTACAAACGTTGTCAGCCGTGTATTGTCGCAGAACCACACTCGCTAATCCAATGGCGACAGTCTAAATTTCAATAAATAGGCTAAAAATAGTCCTGAAATACGAAAACAACGCCACAAAACATACCTAAAGGATGACCAATTCCAATTGGTGATAGCGATTGACCAAACAACTAGAATACAAACAAACAGAAAAAGCAATAACGATATATCATCGATATCTAAACTGTGCGGTATACCATTTCATAAAAAAATCCTCAAACCAAAACTAAAAACATTATCATTTTGAATTTCAATACTCATAGCATACACATAAAAATTGTAGACGCGCCCTATAGAGGGACTGGTCAGACGCTTGGTGACCTAATTAGCGGTGGCTTGACTATGCGCTTTATAGTTCAGGGCACGGCCAATTCTGACATCAATGGCGACAGATGACGTGCTATTACACAAGCTGCCATCAAATGCGCTTACCCTGCCTAACATCATTGCCCAATATCGCGTTCAATCGACAAGCGTCTCATACCAAGCCATATTGCAAACCTCTAGACCTAACCAATATCAAATAAAAAATAACCAGCAACTAATAACTCATAATCAATCACATCTTTACAACAATCATCAAAAAACTCATTATTC
>Ga0209597_1000587_pt1 | contig 24103 bp, 21 predicted proteins | sample M_140625_MF_Meta_FD_187316 | JGI IMG/M metagenome (GOLD analysis project Ga0209597, IMG submission 187316) | Freshwater microbial communities from Lake Montjoie, Canada to study carbon cycling - M_140625_MF_MetaG (SPAdes) (version 2) | ecosystem: Environmental > Aquatic > Freshwater > Lake... | reverse complement strand
ATTATGAGACTTTTTCTATGGTTATCGGGCGCAAAACGGCGACAATCATCCCAATGATTTTCTTCCTTGTGGTTGGCTGCTTGAATATTTACATGGGAACGGAGATGCATTTTTCTAATGTGTTTTTCGTAATTGATGCGCTAATTATGGCCATTGTATTGTTCTATTATTTACGATTCCTCATTAAGCCTGTGAAAGAGAATAATGTCCTTACGAACGTTTGTTTGTTTGTGACGACATCGTTTTTTATGAATTTATTGATAAACACTTTGGTGCATTATCAAATTTTCTAAGGTTTTGGGTACTCAATTGTTTGAAAAATCTGCCATTTCCGTTTCGGAGATAGGTAGTAAGGCGTATCACTTATTGACATTGGAGCGTGAGGGATTTCGAGTCCCTCCGTTTTTTATGCTTTCTCGTTACGATGTGGAGTTGTTGTTTGGTTCCGTGTTGTTAGAGGTTGAGTCGATTTTTGCCTCAATCGATGTTTCGGATTCTGAGGCTTTGATGGCTCGTTGCACCCAAGCTCAATTGTTGATTGAGTCGTTTGAGCCGGCTAGTCATTTGGCCATCCAATTAACAGGGCGATGCGAAGAAACTTTTGGCGCCGGATACTATATTTCTGTGCGGTCCTCGGCAATGTCGGAGGATTCTGCATCTGCTTCTTTTGCCGGCCAACACAGCACATTTTTGTATACAACCGCCGATACGTTGATTGCGAACGTCAAAAAGAGTTTGGCCTCGGCCTGGGGCTTTGGTGTATTGAGTTATCGTTTGCATCACGGGCTCGATATTCGAGGGATTCAATATGCGATGGTGTTGCAAAAAATGGTTTTTGCCACGCGGGCTGGAATTGCATTTTCGATGAATTCTCATGGTAACATGGCGGATTCGGTGATCAATTGTGGCTATGGGATGGGAGAGGGAATTGTGATGGACAAAGTTGCGGTTGATTGTTATCATGTGAACCGGGCGATGAGGAGCATCACGCGGAGTGTGGTGAAAAAAGAACAAGCCATGCAATTTTCTGAAGACCTTGGAATTCATTTGGCTGAGATGCCTCAGGATAAGCAATCCCTTGCAGCGTTATCGGACGTGGAGATTTTTACTGTGTTTGATACGGTAATTCAGGCGGAAAAATTGCTGGGGAAACCGGCGGACATTGAATTTGTATGGGGCGATGATGGGTTGTTGTATTTATTGCAAATGCGACCGATTACCACCATTCATCGTGAGGATTTGGTGGTGCTCGATAACACAAATATCATTGAGAGTTATCCCAATGTCACCCTGCCGCTGAGCTATTCGTTTGCCTCCATGGCATATACCAATTTGTTTCGGCGAAGTGCCAAAGCTTTTTGGGTTTCCGATCAGAAGTTTGATGCCAATCACGAGGTTTTTGATCACCTAATTGAGCATTTTTACGGAAGGGTTTATTATCGGTTGGATAATTGGTACCGGATGATGGCATTGGTTTACAATTCCAAACGGTCGATGCAGGCTTGGGAAACCGCAGTGGGTTTGCCGGATTCTGCAAGCAGCAATTACAATTTTTCAATTTTGGGCAAGGTGAAAACCGCACTTTCGGTTCTTTGGCTTGTACTGAATTATAAAAAAGGCAACCGCAGGTTTTTTGTCCATTTTGCAAAATCATACCAACAGTTTAAGGCATACCAACAATTCGAAAATTCACCAAAGGAATTATGGGGTCACCTGGAGCAATGTATTGAGCGGACGTTTGAGGAATACCACTTAACCGTTGTGAATGATTATTTGGCGTTCAAGGCTTTTGGTTGGTTGCAAGATGCGATTCGCGATGCAAAGATTTCTGAAAATCCCGAATTGGCCAACGAATTGGTCGTGGGTCAAGGCGGCGTGGAATCAGAACTAGCTGTGATGGCTTTCTTGAATATCAAGGCGCAAGTGCTCGAAAATCCTACGTTGATGTCGATTTTTACCCAAGAAGATTCAGAAGTATTGCATCAAATCAAAACGCCCGAATTCGAAAAATTCTATCAAGATTGGAATAGTTATTTGGAGCGATTTGGAGATCGGACCTTAGCAGAACTAAAGCTAGAAGTAAAATCGCCGCGGCGTAATCCGGAGATGTTGGTTCAACTGGTAAAATCGCAGTTGGATACAACCATGACCGCCGAGAATTTCAAGGAAAGGCAGGGGAAGATTTTCCAAAGTGCTCAGACCTTGGTAAAAGCGAAACTCAAATGGTGGATGCCCAAAACGTGGTGGTTTAATCTCACCTTGGGACTGTCGCGTTACGGATTGGCAAACCGCGAAAATATGAGATTCTGTAGGACCCGCGTTTATAGTGCAAGCAAAGATATCTTCTTGGCCATGGCCGATTTGATGGTAAAGTCTGGCGATATCGAAACCGCCGATGATATTTTCTATTTTACCATGGATGAGATTAAAGCGTATGCATATTCTGATGCTTCAAACAATGAAACGGCCCAATCGGGCAGTGGAGAATCGTCGAATCAAATCGAAAAGAAATCGTACAGAGAAATCGTTGCTGAAAGGAAAGAAACGTACCAGGATTTTAAGTCGCTCCGCTTGCCAGATCGAATCATTTATAGCAAAAACGAAAAGCCAGATTTCACCCAATATTTGGAGGACGTAACTAGGGAAGGGGTTGATTTGAGCGAGGTCTTGAAAGGGGTCCCGGTTTCAAAAGGCATTGTAGAAGGTGAGGCATTGGTGATTATGGAGCCGGTGTTGAATGCCGACGTGAAAGGGAAGATTCTGATAAGCAAAATGACTGATCCGGGATGGGTTTTCTTGATGTCGCAGGCCATCGCGCTGGTGACAGAAAAAGGATCTTTGCTCAGCCACACCGCCATCGTCGGTCGTGAATTGGGGATACCCGTGGTGGTTGCAGTTCAAGATGTGACGCAGCGGATAAAAACTGGAGAACGCATCCGCGTGAACGGTTCAACGGGAATCATCGAGCGATTGGGCTGATGGTGATGTTTTGCATCGGCCCAATTTTTGGAAATCGTGCAAGGGTGTTGGCATTAAGCCCAAATTCTCCTGGGATCGCCGGGCTTTGTTCTCACCAAATAGCCTCGATTTTTTACCTCGCGCTTGAGGGTAGCGATCAGTTGACCCGGAAAGAAAGCTTTTAGGAATCTAGATCCGCCGGAAACTTTGTTGAAATCGGTCAATAATCGGTGACAGTTTGATGCGCATCGCTCGCCCCAAAAAGAATAATCCCATTGGGGTGATTCAAGGTTGCGTTGGTAAAAGGCCAACATTTGCTGCTTTTCTTCTTCCGTTGCTGGGATTGATATGATGGTTTCCTTTTTGTGCTTTACGATATCCTCCCATTCCTGCAGGGATTGGTTTTGAAAAATTGCACTTTTATGGGTAGGATTTGGGAAAATATGGATGTTGTTTCGGTCCGCGTAATAGAACCCATAAACGCGATCATAAATCTGCACCGCAACATGCCCGCCGAATAATCCACCCAACTCACGATACTTGTCGCCACTGAAGGGTTTGGTAAAAGAACCATGAAATATTCTGACGTGTATCACAGTTCAAAAGTACCCAAATTTGCTTCAAATTGTGTATATTCGTTATTCTTCAATTTCATAATAATAAGCACCCATTTACTTGACTCATAAAAATTAGACTTTATTCAAAACCTCAAAAATTATATATGTTAAACTGGTACCCATTAACGATGTTTGGATGCATCGCAATTTCTGGCATTGCGGCAAATGCATTAAAAAATGCGACTTCGGAAGAAGTGAAATTTGTAAAGGACGATAAAACCATCATAATCTTTAGAGTTCTGATGCCTGTTGCGGTGATTTTGGCGTTGGGTTTGGCTCAGGTAGATCCATGGCGTATGGGCGACATTGGAAATTCTTGGGTGGATTGGCTGGCAGGAGTATTGTTTGTGTCAGGCTTGAGTTTGCGCTGGATTGCCATCGGCAGTTTGAAAAGAGCTTTTACTGTGAAGGTGAGTATTTTGAAAGATCACAAACTTACAACGGATGGAGTTTACCGTTGGGTTAGGCATCCGAGTTATACCGGAATGTACATTTACGGATTCGGATACGGATTGGCATTGCATAGTTTGTTGTGTGTGGCCTTGGTTTTACTCGCAGTTTGGGTGTCAACCTATAATCGAATTCCTGTTGAGGAAGCTGTTTTAGAATCGCACTTTGGTGACGAGTATCGCAATTACAAATCCAAAACTTGGAGATTGTTTCCTGGATTGTACTAATTGGGGTTTATTTTTTACTGGGGTCGCTAATTTTTTGGCGTCCTAGTTTCCCGTTCTACCGGATTTTAATACCCAATACAATCCTTTTACGTTCGACCTTAATTCCTTGAGATAAACGAGGATGATGATTTCTTCGAGGCTACTGATCCAGCCCCAAATCATCGCAAAGAAAAAGATGGGTGCATAATAACCGTAAGAAAATAGGCCAAGGAAATAAATTCCTTGAACATAAGCTCCCACTTTGGTGCTATACATGTGCAAGCTTGGTAAACGTTTGAATTTAATCAAAGAAAATACATTGTAGAAAATGATTAATCCGATGAAAATATACAATACCCAAAAGTCATCGCCGTGATCGGGCATTTTGAAAAAGTAAATACCCAAGCAGGCCAAAATGTAGGTGCTAAAGTCGGCAATCGAATCTAAGCGTGCGCCAAATTCGGTTTGAAGTTTAAATGCTCGGGCAATAATTCCGTCAACCGCATCGCTGATCAAATTGACACACAACAAAACGGCGAAAAGGGATTCGTTTCCAACAATAATCAAATAGATTAGGAAGGGGAACGAAAGCAACCGATACATGCTGATGGCGTTGGGAATATTCCAACGGTTTTCCTTTTTTGTAATTTGTTCAGTGGTTGGTTGAGTGCTCATAGTTGATTTGTTTGTCGTGAAAAGCCCAGTGGTTTAGAATGATTTTTTGATTTTTGATAGGACGAGAAGTCCTGAAATGCCAAAATGAAGCGAGGAAGCGCAAATGAAGAATTGGAGCATCATTTCAATATTGAAATCATTGAGGAATCCAAAAAATAGGCTAACGCCAATGGCTGAATCGGTTTTGTCGAGCAAGGTAAAGAACCAACGAAAACGTGTACTGCTTTCGCCTGAAGCTATTCCCATTCTCCTTTTTATCCAGGAATTAGGAAGTTCAAATAACATGTAGAATAGGCCGTATACTGCACCAATTGACGCCTGCATTAATAGGAGATTCAAAAAGTTGATATTGCTACTAAATGATTGGTATGTTGGGTCATGGCCAATATTTATTTCTTGTTGGAGATAAGATTCGGGACTTAATCCGGATAGCAACCATCCGCCCGGCCAGTTCACGACCAAATACAGGATGCCATTTATAAATGGGACAAATAAAAATCCTCGAAGTGTTTTATTGGGTCCAAACAAGGTTGAATTCAATGGGATACACAGGGAAGTCAATCCGTTTTTCTTCACCAATACCATGTGAAGTACATTGCTCACAATCAAAGGAATCAGGCCTCCGATGATGAAAATGAAATGATCATGTGAGATGAACGCCATTAATTATGCATTTACTGGTTTGAGTGATTCTTTTTCAATGCAATCTAACATTCGCAAGGAAACGGTCAAAATTCGTCGAGAAAAATCGTACCGAGCCACAATACTCGAGACTTCATAAAAGGACACCCTACAGCAAATGAAGGTTTTAAGGGCAACCTTGCTGGCTGTTAAATACGATTCCCATGAAAGCGCATCGTTGGACCTATATTGATCCTGCATTTTCTTAAAATGTCGTTTGATATGATTCCAAAATGTTTGGTCATCGAAATCAGCGGGCAAAACGAAACTCAAGAACTCCAATATATCGCGTTGAGGGAAATCAAATACGGCCAATTCCCAGTCGTAGATGCAGGGGACGCCACCGGTTCTAATCAGTACATTCCTCGGATTGAAATCGTTATGAATAATCGTTTTTTGATCCGCAACCGTTTCGCTTTCAAGATTCAGTGATGTGAGTGATTCTCTGATTTGGATTAAGGAGTCTCTCTGACTGTGATCGGCGCATTCATGGATCAAAATGTCCATCAATTTATCGTACAGCGGCAAGGCTTGCGTCGGCTCAAAATAGGCAAAAGGTTTTGGGTCGATATCGCGAAGCAACACGTGTGCCTCTGAAATTTCACTTAAACATTTAGAAATGAGTTCTTCCGTCCAAACATCAGTATTGTTCTCGGCGTTCACCAAATCCATATCGTTCGTGTCGATCCATTCTTGAAGAATCAAATAAATATCGCGCTGCGGTTGAATCCATTGTCCATAGAAAGTTGGCATGGCGGTAAACCCTTTGCGTTGAAGGTGATCATAAACCAGCAATTCCTTTAAATGTGAATTGTGAAATTCCAAAGAAAGTTGATGCGCATTGATTAGATCGGATAGCTGCGTATCGATAGAAGCCGAAATCAAGTGGAGTCCTTTGATGACTTCGCTATCGAGGGCCTTTGATTTGATAAGGATTGATACACTATCGCCTTTGCTAAAGCCGATTTTTATCGGCAGGAATCCAATCGGTTTATTGCTTATTTTACTCGTGATGTTGGTGATGATGCCATTGTCAACCCCGTGATCATTGAACCAATCAATTTGATTGATATCCATGGCATTGGGAAGATGAATGAGTGTATTTCTTAATAAGTCAGTGGTAATATCGGATTTTGTGAACCAGTTGACGGGTTTGTTGCGACCTAGTTTTTCGTGGGCTTTGGCGAATTCACCGCTCATAATTGCTCCGTAGGTGGAAATCTCCAGTCCCAAAGCGAACCCTGCAATAATTTTTGCAAATCGATATGCTTTTCCCTGTCCTAGGCAGTTGATCATGCGCAAGGCTTCCGATTGTTTTGATACGTGAGTCCCTCCGCCCACCGTGCCGATAACCAAGTTGGGTAGGGTGATACTAATTTTTATGCCATCGGGATTTTTTGGGTCGCCAATCGCTTCAAAATGAAGTATTCCACTGCTTGATTCATGGATACAGGCGAGGTCTTGACCGGTAGCGACAAATATTGCCGCGATGGCGTTGGCAAGATTGACGTTATAGCCTACCATTCCCTTGGCATCTGTGATTTTCTTTGAGGTTGGATAATAGCGAAGCATTTGCTCTGGCGTTGTGCGCAGAACCTCTTGAATTACTTGTCGAGGCATTTCGCAACTCGCCGTTACGTGAATTCCCCTGCCATTGTCAATATTGTATTGTGAGACTTTCTTGTCGGAGGATCCATTCCCTTCGATAATATAATCCAATGCGATATTTGGATAGTCTAGCGCAAACGCGTTGGCAATAAAAAGTAATGCATGCCACGTACAAGTGGTGGTCATGTTTTGACCTGAAGCATCGCCTGTTTCATAAATAAAATCGACAGAGATAATGGTTCCTATAATTTCTGTATTGAGAGCAATGAGTTTTGCATGGTTGGAATAGCCCTCCGCCGTTTTTTTGATGTCGTCTTTGTGCGTATTTATCCAGTCTGACAAGATTTCCGCATCCACATCATTATCGACGTAAAACATGGGTGATCTTTGCATGCGTTGCCATTTCACAGCACTTTGGTACCCGCCACTTTTGCAAATCACTTTTACGCCGCGGTTCATACTATAAACCAAAGCGCCTTCTAAAGTGCCAATAGGGCAATAAACGAGCTCTTCTAAGCCATTTTCGTGGTAAAGAAGTGGTCCAACTAGGCCTAAGGGAATTTCGGTGGTTCCAATGAATGACTCAATGTTATTCTGGATGGATTTGATGTTGGTTTGGTGGTTTTTGATTTCACTGATATCAATGTCCAATTTATCCAAAAAATCCCATCGTGCTTGAGATGCGGAATGGGTCGTTAGACCACGGCCTGGTACGATAGGGAAATCAATCATTTTTTTAGATAATTAATGGGCTTTATTAGGAATAATTAACCCATGGAAACAAAGTTATCTAAATAGGTGAAATCGCAAAATTTCACTCATTAATATATTGCCGAGATAGGCAATATCAGCCAATTAGAAGGCTTGTTTAAGGAAAATCGCAAAAAAAAGTTTTTGAAATTACGGATTATCGCAAATGACTCTTGTGTTAATTTGTAATTAAATAATAATAAATAACATTACTAATTATTTAATTGAACCTCAACGGCGACCTCATTTCTCCGGTTCACTACATCCCAAGGTGCGTTGTAACCCATGTACATAAATCCGACTTTCCATTGGATACTATTTTGGGTCAATGTCTCTTCTAACTCTTTGCAGTATCGCTTGATATCTTTGTCCGATGAAAATCCACCGTATTTGATCACCGCCAGTGTTTTGGGCGCCTCTTCTACAATTCTAACATTGGGAGAATTGGGGGTGGGGAGCTGTTCCTTTTGATATTGCTTTGGCATCACAAAATACATCGTTGCCGAATCACCCATGTTCATCACCACCGGGGATGTCATTGCGATTTTTTGATTGCCTTGATTTCCACCAAAAATGTATCCTGCAATGGTTCTGAATCCGTTGCTCCCTGAATTCTCGAAAGAACTACTCGTTAATGAGGTCTTGGCAATAATCATTTTGGGATACTCCCGAATTTCGACATCTCCGATGGTTTTAACGACTTTATAATCTGGGGTTTCGATGTCGCCCGTTCTAAACGAAGCAACGAGCGCGGCAACGCCCACGACGGCAATAATTGTTATAGGGATCCACATGGCTTTTTTCATGATTTAATTTAAGCATTAACAATCTCCAAGCAAATATGTTGTTGGCGGATTATGATTTATCCAACTAGACGCAAATCATCATCCTATTGGCGGTCAGTTTCTCAACGCATTTAGCTTCTCGTAGAGCAGCGTCAAGTTTCGGTATTCCACCGACGGGATATCCATTACTTTCAACGTAGAACCCATTTCCGCATAAACCGCGTCCACTGTAACGGTTCTGTTGAGTTTGGCAGTTTGCTCTTCAGTGAATTGGATTAGCCGACTAAAATCGAGGCCATTGCCTGTTAGCAATAGAACGGACAGCATTTGAATATCGGATGGTTTGGTGAGTTGTTCGAGCTGACTTTTAGAGAGGATTTGTTTTTGGATTTTCGGGTATGTCTTAAATAAATTTTGCGACACTCGCCGCGGTTCAAAATTTTCTATCGCCCATAGGATTGGTATTTCGCCGTTTGAGTTATTAAAAGTATTTAGGTTAGTAATTGGAGGAGTATTTGAGGCGTTTCCGGGTCCTGTGGATTCTCCAATGGGGATCGCCATGCTTGGAATCGATGGGTCAATTGCTTGCCCATTATTTTTTGGAGCATTTCCATTATTTGATGCGGTAGGATTAAGGGGGGGGGCATTTTGGGAGTTGACAATAATCGTAGGAATGTCTAAAAAGTGCGGTACAACTTTTAATTGGATCTTATCCGCAATGAGTTCCAGCGAATCGAAATTATCCATGGGAAATATATTACGTGGGATAATATTGAATCTATTTTTTTTGATATGCATTAATGTCAATGGGTAGTCTGAAGCAGCATTACTGCTATTCCCGTATGCCACTTGTCGTTTGACCCTACTAGCAAATTCTTTGCCCCGTGGTTCACCACCCATTCTTATAACTTTGTTTGGTGATAGTCCTGCTATGTTATAAACCAGGGCAGCGACCGGGATAGCAAAAACCCCATAAATTAAATCATCCTCAGTATATCTGTAGTTACCTAATAGGCCTCTGCGCGATGGTCTGAATAGATTATCAAGTACTTGGCCAAACGAAGTGCCGCGGCGGATATTTCTGATGTAAGTGTATGGAATGTAGTCGATTCCTCTGCCTTGCGAAACAAAAATCCCACTCTCTTGCGCGCAAATCAAATAGCCACCATATTGAGTTTGGTCTTTGAAACTGAACTCGCCGGTTCGGATATCTTTAAACCCAGGCCATTCTTCAATAAAAAATCTGACCTGAATCCATTTGTATTGCCATGCTCCATCACAGAAGAATTGCTCGTCAGAAGTAGGCTCGTCGCGAGAAAGATTATCAAAGTAATTTTGATCTATGAGTCTTGGCGACAGTTTTCCATCGAAAACATATTGACTGTGAACGTTTGAGTCATTATCAATTTGATACGTTTGAGTTTCAAAAAAGCCATTCGCAAAGTAAGCAACTCTTCGGGATTCATATTCTGTTGGGGCGTTATTGCTAAACAGTGATATTACATTGGGCCTTGAGTAAATTCCAAATTGCGCATCAGCGATATTCCAACTGCAGAGAATAATAAAAAGAAAAATGACTGTTGGTTTGAAATACCTCATTCTAACAAAACTATTCATTTACAAAAGGATTAATTTGCGATTTTCCGTAACAAAGATTCAAAAATTAGTTCTATTTTTTCAAAATGTTTCAAAAGTTATTTTCAAAAGCGTTAGCAGCAGTTGCTCTTCTATTTGTTTCCCTTATTTCCGTAGTATCAGGACAGGATTTAAATAGCCCCCTACCATTTGATACAACGGTGTCAACCGGTACGCTATCCAATGGATTGAAATATTATATCAAACCCAACCGAAAGCCCGAAAAGAAAGTGGAGTTGCGGTTGGCAATCAATGCGGGTTCCATCTTGGAAGATGATGATCAGCAAGGGCTGGCGCATTTTATGGAGCACATGAATTTTAACGGGACAGAACACTACCCCAAAAATGAATTGGTGGATTTTTTACAATCCATTGGGGTTCAGTTTGGAGCGGATTTGAATGCCTATACCAGTTTTGATGAAACCGTTTATATTTTACCCATTCCTACCGATAAACCAGATAATTTGAGCAATGGCTTTGAAGTGCTTTCTGATTGGGCGCACAATGCGTTGATAACAGATAAAGATGTAAACGACGAAAGAAAGGTTGTTTTGGAAGAAAGCAGGGGAGGCAAAGGGGCAGGAGATCGTATGATGAGGATTTATCTTCCCAAATTGATGGCGGGTTCGCATTATGCGGATCGACTTCCCATTGGAAAAGACGACATTCTAAAGAATTGTGATCCTGAAGCCATTCGTTCATTTTACAGAGATTGGTATAGACCGGATTTGATGGCAGTAGCCGTAGTAGGTGATGTTACTGTGGCCCAAGCGAAGGCATTGATAGAGAAATATTTTGCCCCGTTGACCAATCCTGATTCGGAAAGGGCTAGAGTAACTTTTGATGTTCCAGCCTATAAAGTCAAAGAGGCGATGGTATTAACCGATATCGAAGAAACCAATCAATCGTTTAGCTTAAATTACTCCTCCAAAAAATCAAAACCAAATGCGACTTTGCAAGAGTATCGGAGTTCGATCGTGAAATCTTGTTTCGAACGGATTTTAAATACGCGATTGGAGGAACTCACCCAAACTGCAAATCCTCCCTATCTATATAGTTACGCTGGAATTGGCGGTTGGTCGAGAGGTTATGAGAGTTTTTCACTCACAACGGTGGCTTCCAACGATATGAAAACTGCTATCAATGCTTCCATTGGCGAAATCGTGAAAGTACAGAAATTCGGTTTCACCCAAGCAGAGCTGGATGTGGTGAAGAAATCTATGCTGAGTTATATGGAACGAAGTTATAATGAGCGAAATACCACTGAATCAGGACGATACGTTGATGAATTGGTGAGAAATTTCTTGAACCAAGAATCTGTACCGGGCACTGCCAGTGAATACGAATATTACAAAAATTTCCTTCCGGGAATTACGGTGGATGAAGTCGTTGCGGTGGCCAAAACCTGGTTGGATGATAACAAAACCTATTTTGCGATGTGTCAAGGACCAGAAAACAGCGCGGTTAAAAATCTTACCAGTAAGAAATTGTTGAAGTGGGTGAATGATGCGTTCAAGCAGAAAGTGGATGCCCATGTTGATCGCGTATTGGCTTCTTCGTTACTTTCGGAAGAGCCAGTATCCGGCAAAATAGTATCGGTAGAAAATGATACGCTGCTAGGTGCAAATACTTACACCCTGAGTAACGGAGTCAAAGTAACGGTGAAGTCGACCGATTTCAAATCAGATCAAATCCTGTTGATGGGCGAGAAAAAAGGTGGCAGTGGCCAATATGGAGTAGAGGATATGTTAAATACAATGTCCATGAATGATATGATTTCTACGATGGGTTACGGGCAGTTTAGTCCAATAGACCTATCAAAGTTCCTTGCTGGTAAAAACGCAAGAATTTCCATCAATTTTGGCGGAATTAGTAATAGTGTTTTTGGTAATTCAACGGTAAAAGACTTGGAAACTATGATGCAGTTGAACTACCTTAAGCTTACAGCGCCGCGCAAGGATTTGGATCTATTTCAAGGGAGTATTGCTAATTCCATTGCAGGCCTCAAAGATGCCAAATCAAGTCCGGAAAATGCGTTTATAGATTCTATGATGAATGTGTTTTATCGCGGACAACCCTTTGCCCCAATCAATATTCCTACCGAAGCAGAATTGAAGAGCATCAACCCAGATCGAATCATCGAAATGTATAAGACGGAATTTGGCAATGCCGATGGGTTTCATTTCTTTTTTGTGGGAAATGTGGATGAAAAAATACTACTTCCATTGTTGGAAAAATACATGGCTAGTTTGCCGACGAAGGGAACGGTCCCAACATCAAAAGACAATGGTTTAAGACCGATTTCTGGACGGAATGAGTTTGAGTTTCACAAGGGCAAAGAGCCCAAAAGCCTTGTTTTAGCTCAGTTCTATGGTGAATTGCCTTTTTCGGATGATACTGAATTGAGAGCGGATTTGTTGGGGGAAATTTTGAATATCAAAATCATCGAAGAGTTAAGAGAGAAAATCGGGGGGATTTATAGTGGTGGCATTTATGCAAACGTAAACGATGAGCCATACGATAATTACTCTTTCGTTTTATATCTGCCGTGCGGACCGGAGAGTGTTGATACCTTAATCAAAGCGTCGATGATAGAGATTGAGCGCATCAAACGAGAAGGCCCATCAATCAAAGACCTCGAGAAAGTAAAATTGGCCAAAGTTGAGGCTTATCGAGAATCAATGAAAACCAATGGATATTGGGGTAGTTATCTTGGCAAAATTAAATGCGATGGATATGATACCAAACGGTTTTTGGAATATGAGTCGGTTGTGAACGCTGTAACTGCGGAGCAAATTAGAGAAATTGCCAATCAGATGCTCAGCGGGGAGAATACGTTTAAGGCGATATTGTATCCTGAGAAATAATCCTCAAGGTTGGTTATTATTATTGCGCATTTTCATTCATCAAAAAGTCCTTCGCTGAGGTCCATTGGATGTCTGAATAGCGATCATTATCGTGATTTTCAATGATAATCCGCCCTTCCATTAGGTCTCTCATGTATTGCATGCCTTGCCAAGCAGGGTAAAGTTCATTTTCCGATGGCGAGAAAAATCGAATGACTCTAATGAGTGAATTCAATAATGTAATCCCTCCAGGACGTAATAATTTGTGTTTTTGTGATGTTTGTTCTGTCATTAATTCCACAAAGTCATTGCACGAAAGCACATCGCCTGCAATTCTTAAATATCTGGGTGTGTCTGTGTCTATCGCGGCTTCTGCTGTGAATTCAGCGACGTTATATGTTGTTGTAAATTCCAATTTTTGATTTGGATTGCCCCAACACAAAATCTTTTTTTGTTTAAACAGAATCAAAGGCATGTCCGTTGTCAATAGATCCATAAATGGACCATTAAAAATGGTTGTTGCTTTGATGGGTTTAGTGTCGATGTAATCGTGAAAACGTCTCCTAAAATCCAAATTCCGATTTTGTCCCGGTATCAAGTTTGTGAAGTCACTTGAATAGTCGCTTGGTATAAATCGTTGAACTTTCGCTTCAATCGCGGCATCTAATAAGATCTTTTGCGTATGCAGTATCGTTTCTTCTAATCCCGCCAAAGCCGAAACAAAACAGTGAGCTCCTTCAAAAAAGTTGACAATTTTGGATTTATCGCCCAAGTCAAATACAGCAACGAGAACGCCTTTTTCTTCCAACTCCTTAATTTTTTTTGGATCGGTTTCTTGACGAACGATGGCTCGCACTTCTGCGCCTTTAGTCAATAAAGAAGTTACAATCTTGCCACCTAAATTTCCTGTAGCACCCGCAATTACAATAATTTTTTTCATTTCAGAAGTTTCACAAAGGTATCTATTTCAGATCCATGAAACCACGGCAAATACTAATTTGAAACCCGGATTTTACTTTTTTTACTATCTTTGATTTCTATGCAATCCTGGGTTCTTTCAGACAACAAACTTGCCAAAACCTTCGAATTTGAAACGTTCGAAGAGGCTATTGATTTCATGGTTCGCGCTAGTATTGTAATTAGCGAATTGGATCATCACCCAGAATGGACAAACGTCTACAATCGTGTGATGGTGTCGCTGTGTACCCACGATGCAGGCAATGTGGTTACCCAGAAAGATTATGATTTGGCATCGGCGTTAGATAGCATTGTATCACAAATTCCGTAACCACCGCAGTGTCGTGTGAACCGACCGTGGTATTGGGTTGATGTATGCTGATTTTAAGAAAAATCGCAAGTTTTGCGATAAATCATAAAGCCAAACCAATAATCCACATGGCGGCCAACAATGCCACAGAAGCAATCGTAAAATATTTGCCAGGTTCGTAAAATTGATTTACGGACTTTATGAAGCCAATAACGCTAAGGGGTAGTCCAATGATTGTGAAAAATTTTATCATTGCCCAAAGAGCAAGTGTGCCCGAGGCTGATTTCATGGCAAGGAGTAAAATGAATCCTGTTAACGCGACGACGAGTGATGCAATTGCAAAAAAGATAGTCCAATCAATTGATATTCCAGGGCCACCAGCATCGTAACGGTCATATCCAAAAATGGAACCAATTATGCCTAAAACAATATAGAATATATAAAGTGGGTCACCTGGGTCGGGGATTGATTTTGGTCCGTATTTGTTGTTTTTTCGATATTTATGTAATTGTATTTTGGCCCTGGGTTTTAGTGGTGTTAGCAAATTGTGGTTATTTTGCAAATTATGAAATAATGTTTCAACCGTCTGATTAATAAAATGTTTGCAGTTGATTGGTGTTCTCTGGTCAATGCAAATGAGAGCCTGTTCCTGCTTTGTGATAACTGTTGCTTTTGATTCAGTGAACCGTCCATTTTCATCAAAGCGAGTTGGGAGTTTTGCGGGATTTTGATCGATTTTGATGGCTGTCGCTCGTAATTCCTTTGCTGTATGATTCCGCTCGCTATTTACTCGATGCTGTTTGCTTCTATTCCATTCTACTTGATATCCTAGTGAGTGATATCTGGGTGTGATGCTGCAACTTTGAAAAAGAATTATTGCCAGAATCACTGGCAGGAGCAATTTTTTCATTAAACAATATTACGCAAAAATAAAACTGTTGCAGAACGAAAGTTACAACTGAGGTGATTGAGTATTACGGAAAATCGCAACTCGGACAACTGTGAATACAATGAATCAATTTATGGCGCACAATATTTTGCAAAAGGCAAAGTAAATACGGTAGATTTGAAAAGGATGGAAATTATTATATTTTATTCTATCAAATAATAACTTCCAAATTAAATACCCATGAAAGATTTTATCTTAAATTCTCAAAATTTACCGGATTCATTCCGGGTGTGGATTTTGTTTATATCATTGTTTTTATTTTCTCTGATAGAGTTTTTATCAGGTCTTAAAATTAACAAAATGTATTGGAAACATTTTTGGTTAAATTTTAAATTTTCGTTTTATGTAGCGCCTGTTCAATTTTTTTTTGGTATTGTCCTGGTCTATGTATTTAAATATTGCAATGACGCCCATTTTGGAATTTTCAATTTATTGGTGATTGATAATTTTTGGTTGTATTGTGTATTGGTATTTTTGTATCTCGATTTTTGTGAATATGTATATCATGTTGTTATGCACAGGTTTAAAAAGCTGTGGATGTTTCATGCGGTTCACCATTCTGATAAAAATGTAAATACATCTACCGTTTTGCGCGAACATCCAGGTGAGACCTTTATCCGTTTGACCTGTTTATCTGTATTCGTATTGTTTGGAGGCATGTCTGTTGGAGTTTTTATCTTTCGACAAATCATTCAAGTGTTTTATACAGTTTTTGTGCATTCGGCTTTTCGGTTTTCACCTATATGGGACAAAATTATTTCATCGGTATTCATAACACCCAATATGCACCAGGTTCATCATCATGAGAAAGAGCCTTGGACCGATACCAATTATGGTGATATTTTTAGTATTTGGGATCGGTTATTTAGAACATTTCAGCGCGTGGATGATCCAAATTTAATTGTACATGGTTTGGATGTTTTTCCCGATTCTAATGAGGTAATGCACATGGGGTCCCTCTTGAAAATTCCATTTACAAAGTATAGGTCAAAAGATGATCTATCACAAAATATTGACATGTCCAATATCGATCAATCTTGAAATCATTACTTTCAATAGTACTCTGTTTTCTTTCATTAAATTGTATTGTCAATGAGGTGTTCAGCAAATATCTTCTAACTGTATCAACCTCTGATACTGCTGTTACGATACCCATATTGCCAGTTAAGAATAGGCCCCAAAAGGATCTGAATGATATTCTCCGTTCTTTGCTAGGGAATCGCAATAAGTCTGCAAAGATTTCCAAAGTAGATTCTACGCCGTTCAAAATTTTCCCATCTGTTTTGCCTGGGTTTGGCTATACCCAATTAACAGGCCCATCGGTTGTATGTGCAACAAATTTCTCATCTTATTTGAGCGATGCATCTACAACGAAATTGTCGAGCGTTTTTTTCAACGCGGAAAAAGCATGGAACAAACAATCATTAATTAACTTGAATATCAATTTATGGACTAAGAACAATCGATTGAACATTGTCTCTGATAATCGCTTCTATAAATATAATATCAAAGATTATGGCCTTGGGAGCTATTCTGATAAAGCTCGACATCTAGATATTGAATATGATTTCATCAAATTACATACGATAGTAAATAGGCAAGTTGCACCTGACATCTTTATTGGCGTTGGTCAAAACTTGGATCTACATTCGAACATTAAAATTGCACCTTCCAACAAGCCACCTTTAAAAGCAATGGATCAGGTTGCTAACTTGAATAAAACAATTTCCTCAGGAATAGAACTGGTTTTATTGTTAGATAAACGGGTCAATTCCAATCAGCCAGTTGCTGGAGGTACTTATTTGAACTTGGTGCTGCGTAAGAATTTTCATTTTTTAGGTAGTAATTATGTTTGGCATTCAATTTTTGTTGATTATCGGAAATATATTGCAATCGACAAGCGGAATCCTAAATGGTATAAGCCAATCATTGCTGTTTGGGGTTTTGGGAATTTTACCTATGGGAATACCCCCTATTTGGATATGCCGTCTACCATGTGGGACGAGTTTGATAATTCAGGACGACCCTATATTCAAGGAAGATTTCGCGGCAAGAAAATGATGTATTTCGAATCGGAATTCCGCTGGTTAATTACCAAAAATGGACTAATAGGAGGCGGGTTGTTTATCAATGCGCAATCAATGAATAACAATTCCATGAAGGAATTTAAAAGGGTACTTCCTGGATTTGGCGGAAGTCTAAGAATTCAAACCAATAAAAGTAGTCGTGTAAATTATATTATCTCCTATGGTTTAGGAGTTCACCACGAACGTGGCTTATTCTTTACGCTGGCCGAAATATTTTAATTTCTATCGATGTTTCTTGGGCGTACTTTGTGTTAACTTACAGCAGGTTTGAAATTGAACAACTCTTCCCATTCTCGCTTGTGAAGCTGCTTGCGGGCTTTGTGCTTGCGGGAGTTTTTCTCCAATTTGGCCATCAAACGACCTACCTGAATCATGCGCTTTTCGCGGTATTTGCTGAGCTGATCGAATTGCTGCACGTCGTTCATGACTTGGTGAATTTCGGGTTCTACGTGGGAAGCAAAATAACTGGCGGCTTGAAGTAAGGCGTAGACGGTCTCGCCGTATTTGTCGAGGTGATAGGCCAAGATCCGGTCCAACGATATCGCATAGTGCTCTTGCTGAGAACCAAAATTCCGCTGATCGCTCATTGATTCACGACGGCCAATGCCAAAAACCGTCATCAACGTTTGGGCCATTCGATTTTGATCCATCGATTGCTCTTTCATCACCGCTAGGGTATCTTCGTACGCGTGAAAAAGGGCGTTGTAGAAACAGGGCGACCACTGATGGTGGATGTGATGGATGTCGTCTGAAGGCAATTTTTCATTGATAAACCCATCAAATAACACCATCTGAGCGTTGGTACATTCGATACGGTAGAGTAGGAGGGAAAATTTGACAAACTTGGGGGTACGGAGGTTGTATTGGATCCAGATGGCGGGGACCAGTGTGTTGGGCGCCAATTCGGCACCGCGGCCATGGATAATTTCGATGTTTACCAAACCGGTGTAGGGGTTGGGTTGTAGCATTCGAACGGCGAAATCGGTGGGGATTTTTTGGGTGAGTTTGCAGATGCGTTTGATGCCGGCAAAGATCACGGTGCCCATGTTGCTGAATCTCGGTTTTTTCGTAAACCGCGCAAATTCGGTATGGTTGAGGTGGATATCGCCAATGAGGTGATAGTATTTGCCTTCTTTGATTGCGTCGATTTCTCCGAAGAATGGGCGGAGATCGTCGATACCGCCGAGGTGTTTGAGGTTCAGGATTTGCTCCATGTGTATGGGATTTACAACAGGTCAAATTTCCGCGTCCTTCATCATCGGAATGATTTCCAACGATGTTTTCAGCGCATAAAAGGGGAGGGTTTTGATCAATTCATGGGCTCCGGGCTCATCGATGTTCTTAAGGATCAAGATGGCGCCATTGCGGGCCGGACGTAAGAATAGTTGCTCCAGAATGCCATCGGCCTTCCATTGCGAAACCACCTCGCGCTCGTGCTTCAGCAATTCTGGGAAATTACTCGGTAGATTGTTCGGGTCGATGGTGAGGATTATTAAAATGCGGTTCATGTTGTTGTTGGGTTTGGTTTTTTTGGTTGATGATTTTTGGTTGACCTAATTTGGTTTTTTGTTGGGTGATGATGGTCGTATTAAGTGTGATCAGTGAGCTCCGAATTTGACCCCGTTTTACAAAGATAAGAAAGGGTAGTCGATGTAACCTTGGTCTTTGCCGCCATACATCGTCGCTTTGTCTACTTCGTTCAATTCGGCATTCATTTCGAATCGTTTTGGCAAATCGGGATTGGCTAAAAATAGAGTGCCATATGAAATCATCGTGGCGATGCCTTTTTGTAATTCCGCTTCTCCGGTTTGGCGATCATAACCACAGTTGGCGATTACCGGATGCTTGGAAAGTTTGCCGAAGGTTTCTATCGAATCAACGGGGTAATGAGGGAATTTATCGGCGGGAAATGGAACTTTCATCAGGTGTAAGTAAGACAAAGGCATTGCATTTAACTGTTCGATGAGCGCGGTGAACTGTTCCAAGGGGTGTTCGTGTACAATGTTGTTGTAGAGGCATGTGGGCGACAAACGAATGGCTGCTTTGTTTTGACCAATGGCCGACACAATTTGTTCCATCACTTCCAAAACAAAACGATTTTGATTTTCGATGCTACCGCCGTATTCATCGGTTCTTTGATTGGCACTTTCGGCTAAAAACTGATTGGGCAAATAGCCAAAGGCGGCATGCAGTTCCACCCCGTCAAATCCCGCCTCCATCGCATTGATGGCAGCTTGTTTATATTCTTGGATTATATGTTTGATTTCATCGTAGGTGAGGATCTGCGGCATTTCATAATCCTTGGGTCCTTCCATAGTAAAATGTTGCTGACCTTGTATGGCGATGGCCGATGGAGCGACGGGCAATTCTCCGTTTTTTACGAGCGAATGTCCAACACGACCGGTATGCCAAAGTTGCGCATAAATGGCACCTCCATTTTCATGTACGGCTTGGGTTACAGGCTTCCACGCATCGATTTGTCCTTGCGAATAGATTCCTGGGGTAAGTGGGCTTCCAGTGGCTTGCTTGCTAATGTTGATGGCTTCGCTGATGATTAGCCCTGCGCTGCTCCTTTGTTTGTAATATAGGAGGGTTGATTCACCCACTACGCCATCGAAACTGGCCCTGGATCTTGTCATTGGCGCCATGGCCATACTATTTTGGAGAGAAGTTCCTGCAATTGATATCGGTTCTAGAAGTTTCATATTTTTTTGGATTGTTTTGCAAACATAGAAACAATACTTTACTTTTGAAAGTAGTTACACTATTGTATAGTAGTACCCTATAGTAAAGTATTTAATAAAATCAACACGATATGGCAGAAAATAATTCACAAAAAACTCCGCACGTATGCACCTTGAAGGATGTTTTGGACGTGATAGGCGGCAAATGGGCGATGCCAATCATTTATAATTTATCGAAAGGCACGATGCGCTTCAAGGAAATTGAGAGCACGATCGAAGGAATTAACACGCGGATGTTGGTGAAGGAATTGAAAAATTTGGAAGCAAATGGAATCGTAACCCGTGAAGTTTTCGCCTCGGTACCACCCAAGGTGGAATATACGCTCACAAAGAAGGGAGATGAGTTATTGCCAAGTATCAAATCTTTGCACCGCTGGGGATTGGATTATGCGGTGTAGGCCCTGTTTAAGTAGAAAACGTAAAACGGAAGAGCAAAAAGTATAAATTTGTACTCTGGTCCTTCCGTAGTCTTAAACTGAAAAAAACATCTTCCCCTGAGGGAGCCATTTGAAGCGGCAAAGGAGGTCAATCTAGCCGATCTGTGCACAATACGACTAATTTTAAAATATGGCAAAGACTTTCTTGAAGGCGCGGTGGGAAAACCTAATCATGGTAAACTACAACATCGATACGGAGATACTTATGCCTTTCTTGCCTAAGGGGGTGGAGTTAGATCTTTACGATGGAAAAGCCTACGTGAGTCTTGTGGGGTTCATTTTCAAGCGCAGCAGGATATTTAATATTCCTATTCCGCTGATGGGAACCTTTGAGGAAATAAATTTGCGATTTTACGTAAAGCGGAAGGTTGGCGATACATATCGAAGAGGCGTAGTTTTCATCAATGAAACTGTACCATTTAAACCAGTAGCTTGGTTGGCGAATAAACTATATAAAGAACATTACATCATGATCCCCACGAAGCATAACATCGTTTTGGATCAATCGATGAAGTCAATCCAATACGAATGGAAAGTTGGGTCAAGTTGGAATCATATAAAAGTCAATGCGACGATGGATTCGCGTGAAATGAATTGCGGCAGTTTAGAAGAGTTCATTTTTGAACATTATTACGGTTACACCAAAATCTCAGACAATGTATCTCAAGAGTATAAAATTAATCACCCAAGATGGATGGTAAACGATGTAACTGAGAAATCTGTAAAATGCGATTTTTCCCGAATGTATGGACTTTCATTTAGTCATTTAAGCAACGCAAAACCGGACTCTGTAATTATTGCAGAAGGTTCGGATATAAGCGTTGATTGGGAGCGACAGCCATTTTGATTTAAATATAGAACCAATGCTCCACCCATCGATGCCCAATCCAATCTGTAGTGTTTGCCAAAGCGAAAATCATCGCTTCTACATTGAAACCTACGCGATGATGCACGTTGGAAAATTAGAAACCTATACCTTTAATCTTTGTCAAAACTGCGAGTCGGTATTTCTAACCAATCCAGTTCCAGAAAATCAATTAGGTCAATATTATACCGATGCTTATCTGCCTTACAGAGGTGAAAAAGCTTGGGGTAAATATGCCAATTTTGTAGTCTGGGATGATCGAAAGTTAAACGTGCGCAGGGCTAAAATGGCGCTCATGCATTTAAATCAGAAAGCCGAAATTGATGTGTTGGATATTGGCTGTGGTAAGCCCGATTTTTTGGCTCAATTGGCAGAAAATAAAAATATTCGGACAACGGGTATTGATTTTACCTCCGCACAATGGGATGATCCAAAATATAAAAATCTCCTACTCTTAGAAGGGGATTGGCGTAATATTGAGTTAAACAAACAGTTTGATCTCATTACGGCGTGGCACTATTTTGAGCACGATTATGATCTAAAGCAAACGGTAGAAAAGTGTCGTCAACTATTGAAACCCAATGGAATACTGGTGATCGAGGTTCCAATGTATCAAGGAGTACTCCAAAAATTACAAAAAAATCATTGGCAGGGTTGGCATTCGCCACGGCATATTAGCTTGTTTAGTTTTAAGAGTTGGAAGATGCTTTTTTCAGAAAATAATTGGGAAATTGTAAAACACCGTAAACATGGCAGCATGTCGGCCTTTACTCTTTGGTGGTTGGGTTATCAAGAAAAGAAAAACATCGATTGGAGTTCATCCATGGAGAAGCACTTTTGGAACTTGGTCTTTTGGAAGGTATTGCTCATGCCTTTGTTTGCCTTGGAGCGGCTCGTCCCCATGGGTATTCAAACCATTGTTGTAAGAAAAAAGTAGTTGTCATGGTAGAACAAATCACAACGGTTAGCATTTTTAAATTGAAGTCGCTTGCGGCGAATTTTTGGGGCTTCAAACAGGTTCCCCTCGCTGCTTTTAGATTGAAAAAAGTGCCAGGCTTAACTTTTTTTAAATCGATGGGGTCTGGGGGAGGCAAGGGGTTTGATTTTATGCCAAGTTTTAGCACGTATGCTTGGTTGCTCGTTTGGGAGACACAACAGCATGCAGACGACTTTTATTCCAACAACCCCTATTTCCTGAAATACCAAAAGAAGTGCATTTCAGTACAAACATTATTTTTAAAGAACGTGGTGTCTCACGGTAAATGGTCCGATACTAGCCCATTTCAAGCGGGGGCAATTATGGATGATTCAAGTAAAATTGTTGCTTTAACGCGTGCTCGAATCAAATGGAGTAGGCTGTGGCAATTTTGGACTAAAGTTGGAAGGACAGCCAACGAGTTATATAAATTCGATGAATTAGAATTTGCCATAGGCATTGGTGAATTGCCTTTCATTCAACAAGCTACGATTAGTGTTTGGAAGAATTTTGAAGCGATGAAACGCTACGCTTACATAGACGATACCCACAAAAACGTAATCAAACTGACCCAAAAATATCAATGGTACAGCGAGGAACTGTTTGCTAGGTTTGTTCTTGTTTCCACAACAAATCACACGTATAGCCAATAAAAACGCGAACAAAAGTGAAAAAACGTGAACAATACAAAACTCTATAAAACAAATAAACCGTTGCAGACCCATAATCTATATGGGTTGAATTAATGATTTGATAACCCAAGGGCGTTAACCATCACTTCGCGTAAACAATAACTTTGTACTAATAATAGAAATGTTTAAAAAATTCATTCATTCCATTTCCATCGTAATATTAATCTTAATTTTATCGATAATTGGTTTGTTTAGTGCTTGCAAAGATTCCCCAGTTGCCCAACAAAAGATAATAAAGGACACGGCAAATGTCACCTATACAAATTCGATTTCAGAAATTCTATCAGCAAACTGTTTACGATGCCACAATACCGGCAATACGTCGGGGTATGTAAATCTAGATTCCTATGAAAATGCCAAACCCTTTGGTATCAATGGAAATCTATATGGCTGTGTTCAACGATTGGACGGAAATGTTGGAATGCCCATTGGAGCGCCCAAATTAGATTCTTTGAATTTACTTCTTATTAAACGTTGGACGATTTTACACTGTCCGTTGTAATTATTGAATCATGGCACTAAGTAACTTTCAAAGAATGATACAATTGTCGGATGAAGTATTCTCGAGCCGTACCGATCCCGATCAACTAAATGTTAATGAAAATGTGATGGATCATTTACAGCTCATTCACCCCGATACCATAGCTGAACATGATGATGGAAATGGTCCGATTTGTTGGATTTTATGTATTCCCACAACGCTAGATTTAATGACTCAGTTTATCAATAAAGAAATATCAGAAAGTGAACTTTATGAATTAACGCCGTTGAATATCAATTATGAAGCGATTTACCTGTGTTCGGCTTTATTATTGGAAGAATTTCGTGGGAAAGGCATTGCCCAACAGTTATGCGTTAAAGCAATAGAGAATATC
>Ga0209597_1000585_pt1 | contig 24174 bp, 21 predicted proteins | sample M_140625_MF_Meta_FD_187316 | JGI IMG/M metagenome (GOLD analysis project Ga0209597, IMG submission 187316) | Freshwater microbial communities from Lake Montjoie, Canada to study carbon cycling - M_140625_MF_MetaG (SPAdes) (version 2) | ecosystem: Environmental > Aquatic > Freshwater > Lake... | reverse complement strand
TAAGGCCATGGCAGAGTTCCGTGGCCCAGACGTCGCCACCCAGGCCAAGCACCTCAAGGACGCGTGCGACCTCTTCAAGCAGACCACCGGCCTGACCTTCCACGTCTTCGGCGCGCCGTTCAACCAGGCCGACGACGCCACCATCGCGGCCATGGACGCCGTCCCCGAGCTCACCCTCTGGATGTATCCGCCCAAGAACGAGACCAAGCGCAAGGTCCTCGGCCGCACACTCAACATCGAAGTCGCCACCGGCAAGGTCAGCTACGCCAAGTTCGCCCAAGACTACGCGGCCAAGAAGCCCACCTCCATGATGCTCCTCCAGGGTCACTGCGGCATGTGGAACGACGACTCCTTCCACGACTTCGTCAAGATCGCCGCCCTTCTCAAGCAGGACGGCTGGACGACCCTGACCGCCGCCCAATACGCCGAGAAGACCGCGAAGAAATAAGGGGCGGAGAGGGAGGGATTCGAACCCCCGGAGCCTTGCGGCTCGGCTGATTTCAAGTCAGCTGCAATCGACCACTCTGCCACCTCTCCGTAAGGGGGATTCAACGGCGGCTGGGGTCTTCCCTCAAGCCGATTCGGTGCCTTACCCTTGGGCTTTCTCCTGATTTCCCAAGCGGAACGGATTCACCCTTGATGCGTGCATGAGCACCTGCGCCCGCGTCGAGGAGATCGACGGCCCTTACGGCCCCTTCGCCATCGGCGAACGCGCCATCCAACGTCTCTGGGCCTCAGGCGAAGTCCGCGGCCCGATGGCCGCCGCTTCCGGCGCGACGATTGTGATCGTCCACCCGGGCGATTGGAACCGCGGCGCGGGGCCTGACTTCCTAGGCGCGGAGATCCTGGTCGACGGCAAACGCCTCCGCGGCGATATCGAAATCCACCTGCGCTGCGCCGACTGGAATGCGCACGGCCACGACCGCGATCCACACTTCGGCGGCGTCATCCTCCACGCAGTCCTCCTCCCAGGCACAAAGGATGTCTCAACGCTCGCCGGCCATCACCCAGAGACGGTGGTACTGCTGCCCTACCTCCCACGCGACCTCGAAGACCTGGCCGAAGAAGATGCCCTCCTCGAACTACGTGGTCGCTCCGGCGAAGTCGCGAAGCGTGTACTCGCGGCGGAACCGAATCTTTCGCTGGGACTGAAACGCCGCGCACTCGAACGTTTCCGCAACAAGACGAAACACGCCCGCCTCCGCATCAAGGAAGTCGGCTGGGATGCGGCCTGCCACGAACTCTTCGTGGAGTCGCTCGGCCTCGGCGGTAACCGCGCCCCGATGTCGGAACTCGCCCGGAGCCATTCGCCGGAACAGATGCTCATCCTCGGACTCGATACGCTCTACATGGAGAAGTGCGGACGCTGGAGACTTCGAGGACTGCGTCCCGCTGGCCACCCGCATCGCCGGCTCGGCCAATACCTCGAACTCTATCGCCGACGTCCTGACTGGCGCAGGCATCTTCGCGAGTGGGCCGACGCCCTACCCGCTTCGCCGCTCGTCTCCGCCCGTCGTCGACTCATCGACGGTGTCTTCGCCTGCCTGCTCTCCGACGGTCGCGCCGACACCTTGTGCGTGAACGCGCTCCTACCCCTCCTGCAGGATTCGCGGCATGCGCTCGATCGGAGTTGGCTCGATTGGCCGCCGGGGCATCACCCGGACGACATCCATGAGGCCCGCGCCCTCATCGGGCTATCCGGGGCCGCCCGGAACTGGGAAATCCAAGGAATCCTTGATATCTTGCGCCGGTCGATGGCCTCGGCCGAACCCAAACTAGCCTGAGGCAAGGTCCCTACGCCGAACTTGGGAACGCAGGTTGACCATACGGAAGGCCCATCCACTATTATTCCTATGAACCCCAAGCTCACCCTGGCTCTCCTCGCCATCGGCCTCTCCGTCCCTGCCTTCGCGGCCACCGCCGGCGACCCCACCGCCCACATCCTCGGCGGCGGCGGCTCCGGTCCTTCCGGCCCCGGTCCGTCCGGACCCGGCGGCGACTTCGGCGTCGTCGACGAGTGGGACGAGCGCGAAGACACCCTCCTCGACCAGGCCATCAAGCTCCTCGAAGTCGCCGAGACCGCTCCGACCGTCGCCGACCTCAAGGAAGCCATCAAGGATCTCTCCGTCGCGGAAGACATGGAAGAACAGGAAATCCACCCGCGTGAATCCAAGGAGCCCAAAGGCCCTCGCGGTAGCGCCGGCCCCCGCAAACCGACCTCCTCCCGCCCCCGTCACGCAAAGGAAGACCATGATGAGATCATCAAGCAGGAGAAGTCGGCCATCATCCTCATCCAGGAAGCCGTCAACGCCCTGCAGACCAACAATCGCAAGAAGACCACCGACAACGTCTCCGCCGCCCTCGTCGCCATCAAGCGCGCCGACGTCCTCAACGAAGACGAAGACCCGAACGAAGGGACCGAGTCCGTCAAGGGCGCCCGCGCTGCTGCTTCCGCCTCCGGCGCCACCGCTCCGGCGAAGCCTCGCAAGAAGTAAGCCGTCCGTCCTGTTCAATAAAAAGGCCCCTTCCGGGGCCTTTTTCTTTGGGTGTGGTGTACAACCTCAGGCCATCATCTTCCGTGCCTTCTCGAGCGAGACGGCCAGGCGGTCGACTTCCTCGAGGGTGTTATAGAACGCGAACGAGGCACGCGCCGTGCCGCTGAGGCCGTAATGCTTCATGAGCGGCATGCAGCAATGGTGACCAGTGCGGATGGCGATACCGTCCGCATCGAGCAACGTGCCGATGTCATGCGGGTGCCCGCCTTCGATGTTGAAAGAAATCACGGCGACCTTCTCGGGCGCTTCGCCCACGATGGTCAGACCCTTGATGGCCTTGAGGCGCTCGGTCGCGGCCGCGAGCAGGACCTGCTCATGCGCATGCGCGGCCTCCTGGATGGGCATGATGTATTCCAGCGCGACGCCGAGGGCGATGGCACCGGAGATATCCGGCGTGCCGGCTTCGAAACGCTCCGGGGCTTCACGGAAAGTGGTGCCGGCGAAGTCGACCTTGCGGATCATGTCGCCGCCGAACTGGTACGGCGGCATGGCGTCGAGTAGCTCGGGGCGACCCCAGAACACGCCGATACCGGTCGGACCAAAGGTCTTGTGGCCAGAGAAGGCGTAGAAGTCGCATCCGAGCGCAAGGACATCGACTTTGAAGTGCGCGGCGGACTGGCAACCATCGATCAGCACCACGGCACCAACGGCCTTGGCGAGACGAGTCATCTCGGCGGCGGGATTGACCGTACCGAGGGCGTTGGAGACGTGCGCGAAGGCGACGAGCTTGGTGCGGGACGAAAGTAGACCCCGGAAGGCGACGAGGTCGACTTCGCCGCGGGGCGTGACGGGCGTCACGACGACCTTGGCGCCCGTGCGCTCGGCGATCACCTGCCAGGGCACGATGTTCGCATGGTGCTCGAGGTGCGTGAGCAGGATCTCGTCCCCGGCCTTGAGGTTCGAACGGCCCCAGCATTCGGCGACGAGGTTAATGCCTTCCGTGGCACCGCGCACGAAGACGCAGCCACGGGTATCCTTGAGGCCGAGGAACTTCGCGACCGAGGCGCGGGCGGCCTCGTAGGCGGTGGTAGCCTCCTCGCTCAGGAGGTGGACGCCGCGATGGACGTTGGCGTTCTGCTCGGAGTAATAGCGTTCGAGGGCCTGGATGACCACCAGCGGCTTCTGAGAAGTCGCCGCGTTATCGAGGTAGGTCAGCGGACGACCGCGCACGGAACGACCCAGAATCGGGAAGTCCTTGCGGAGAGCGGCGACGTCGAACACGGGCATGGGCCGAACGTAGGCGGACCCGGGCGGGGCGCAACCGGGAAGCGAGAATTAGGGCGCCGGCGGCAGGCGCACGGCCTTACGGATATAGGCCGGCACATCCACGTCCTGTCCGTCGATGAAGGTCATCGGCGTGCCGCCGAACAAACCACGACGCATCGATTCCTCTGTCGCGAACTCGAAGATTGGCTGCGCGGGATCCTCCGCCTTGGTACCCTTCTTAGGCTTGGCCGGCGCCTTCGGCGCAGGCAGCGAAGCGCCGAGCACCGAAACTTCGATCCGGTCGCCGAGCGAAGGCTCGATGCGTGCGCAGAGGACCGTGGAGGTCTCGCCGCCGAAACGCGTGCGGACCGCGGCGACGGCCTCGAAGGCCTCGGTCGAGGTCATGGCGGAGCCACCGGCCACGGTGACGAAAAGCGAGGCGACCTTGGCAACCGCGCCGGGCGCGTGCGCAAGCGGGCAATCGCAGGCCGCGCGCGCGGCCTTCATCGCGGCGCCTTCGCCCTCGCCGAAACCGAAGGCGAAGAGCGTGGGCGAACCGGGCGTGGAGAGGAGCGAACGTAGCGCGGCTGGATCGACCGCGATGAGGGCGCCGGGGGCGAAGGCCGAAGCCAGGCCCCGGAGCGCGCCGCCGACCCAATTATCCGCCGCGGCGAACGATTCAGATAGAGGTGCGTCGGGCGAGACCTGCTGGAGCAGGAGATCGTTATGCACCACGACGAGGCCATGGCATTTCTGCCCCAGCTTGACCGTGGCGTCATTGGCCTGACGCATGCGGCGTTCGCCTTCGTGCGAGAACGGCATGGTCGCGAAAGAGAGGACCGTCGCACCACACTCTGCCGCAAAGCCGGCGACTACGGACGCAGCCCCGCTACCCGTGCCGCCACCGAGACCGGTGACGAGCACCACGACGGGGACGCCGGTGAACAAACGGCGGAGCGCGGCTTCTTCGGATTCGGCGGAAGCGAGGCCGAGCGCGGCTTCGCCGCCGGTACCCATACCGCGCGTCTGCGCCCGACCGAGCTGCAACGTGGCGGCCGTGCCAGCCGGCAGGGAACGTGCGTCGGTGTCGAGCAACGCGACGGCGATCTCAGCCGGCAGCTGCGCCGATAGGCGTGTGACCATCGAGCACCCTGCCCCACCGAGGCCGACCAGGAGGATGGAAGCGGGCGTGGACATCTTAGAGGCGGAAGAGCTCCTTGAGCTGGTCGAGCAAGCCGCGCGGGCGACGCACCGGGGGCGGCGCATCCGTGATCGCGGCGGTCATGAGGCCCACCACGCCGGCATACTCGGGCTTGCGGAGGGATTCGTTCTCGAAGTTCGGGATACCCACGCGGGCAGAGAGACCCGTCACCACCTGCACCGCCTCGGCCGCGTCAGCCAGGCTGGCGGAACCGCCGGTAAGGATGACGCCGGAAGGAATCATGTTCTGGTCGAGTTTCACGGCGTGGCCGGGGAAGATCGCCTCGAGGCGGCGGAGCACGTCCTTGCGGACGAACTCAATCGTCTCCTGGTAACGAAGCGAGAGCACCTGCGTGATTGTGCCGCGGTTGAACTGCTGGTCGCCCACGCCCTTGTCGCCGTCCTTCCAAATGGTCTGGTTGACGTCGTTCTCCCGATGCATCGCGGAACCGAAGCGGAGCTTCAGGTCCTCGGCCGTCTCGCGGCTGATGCGGAGCGCCACGCTGAGGTCGTTGGTCAGGTGCTCGCCGCCCACGGGGATCGAGCCCGCGCAGAGGATGTGCTCCTTGTAGTAGAGGATCCAGTCGGTCGTACCCGCGCCCATGTCGATGACGAGCACGCCCTGCTTGTCGGCGTCGCTCGCGGTCGCGCAGGCCGCGGCGTGTGAGGCGAGGATGAAGTCGCGGACCTTGATGCTCATGCCGTTCACCATGCCCACACGCATGCGCATGTTCCCCTCCTCCATCGTCACGCGCCAGAAATTCACCTCGAGGCGCTTGCCCGCCATGCCCACCGGATTGCTCACCGGGCGGTTATCCAGCATCGTCGGCTGGCGCATGTAGAGAATCGTCGCGCGGCCCGCCGGCGGCTCGAGGCGCTTGGCGGACTGAATGGCGTCGCTGACATCCTTGGCGGTAACCTTGCCGTCGTGCGCCGGTACGGCGACGAAGCCCTTCACGCGTTCGCCTTCGGCCGCGGGACCGGACAACGAAAGGTAGACCTGCTCGACCGCGCGGCCGGAACCGCGCTCAATGTCGTTGACGACCTCATGCACGCACTGCGTGAGCCTCTCGAGGTCGGTGACGGTGCCTTTCACAACGCCGTCGGTGCGGCGCTCGCTGAAGCTGAGCATGCGGGCCTTGCCGTCGATAATCTGGCCGAGGAGGCTGGCGGTCTTGTGGGTGCCGACATCGATGACGGCGATAAGGGAAGGAAGGGGCTTGGAAGTCATCGGGGATTAAGGGGTATGAGGCGGGGCTCGGGTACGGGCGAAGCGCCGTTGGTCCGGTTCTGGATGGACATCTTCAGCACGTAGGCCTGCGAGGTCGTGCCGGGGCGGCGTAGCATGTCGTCGACGTTGATGCGCGAGAGCAGCGCGAGCTCGTTGCGCCAGTTGGCGGTAGAGAAGACGATCTCGACGAGCGCAGGACGGTCCATCGGCTGCGAGCCGGGACGCACGATGATGCGCAGGTTCGAGCCGGGCGAATCTTCCTGGGCGCCAAAGCAGTCGCTCAGCGAGACCGCGGACCACTGCTTATAAAGGTTCGGGTAGGTCGTGCGGACGGCGAGCAGGAACGGGGCGGCAATCTCGATGCCATCAATCAGCATCTTGTCGTCGCTGCCGGTGGAGCGGTATTGCAGGATCTCGGGGAGATTGCGGACGGCCTGCTCAGGGTAGCCGGCGCCGGCGAAGGTCTGTCCGTCGGAAGCGACAAGGCGGACCTGCAACCCGGCCTTGATGGGCTGCAAGACGACCTTGGCGACCGCGAGGCGTTCACGCAACGCGACATCGAGCGTGCCGTCTGTGCGGCGCCGGACGTCGGCGGCGACCACCTGATTGTCCGCCTCGAGGTCAGCCTTGATGGAACGGACGTCACGGGCGAAACCTTCGGGGCCGTTGGCGACGATCTTCTTCACGAAATCGGCGGGAAGGAAACCATCGGTCTTGTAACGGAGCGAGCCCGCGGCGGGCGTGGCGGTCACAGACTCGTCAACGGCCCACCAGAGGACACCGACGAGGACGACGAAGAAGCCCACCGCGAGAACCGTGGGCAGCTTGGAACGCACGGCGCGCTTGCGGCCGATCTCGCCTTCGGGAACGCGATTGACGTCCTGCGGCACGAGCGCGCGCCAGTCGCGATCGGCCTGGCCCATGAAGGCGTCGCGTCGTTTACGGAAGAGGTTGTCGAAGAGGCCCATGTTCAGAGTCGGACGGTTTGGGCAGCACGCGCGAGGGCCGGAGCGGCCATACGGCGAACAAGCAAAGGAAAGTCGAGGCCGACGCAGGAAGCGCTCTTAGGCATCAGGCTAGTTTCGGTCATGCCAGGCATCGTATTGATCTCGAGGAAATAGAACTGTCCGTCAGGCTCAAGGAAGACATCCGCGCGGGCGAAATCCCGGCAGCCGCAGGCGGCGAAGAGTCGGGCGGCGGCCGCGCCGATGGCGGCGGTCAGTTCCGGACCGACGGCGGCTGGAAAGCGATACTCCGAGGCCCCTTTGGTGTATTTGGTCTTATAATCGTAGACCCCGGTCAGGGCGACAATCTCGACGAGCCCCATCGGCTGTCCATCCAGGAGGCCGATGGACATCTCGCGGCCGCGAAGGCGGCGCTCGGCCATCCACTGGCCGGAAGCCGGGATCTCGGCCAAGGCCTGAGCCACGGCGGTGACCCCTTCCAACATGTAGAGCCCGACACTGCTGCCTTGGTCGGAGGGCTTGATGACGATGTGTTCACCCAAGGCGGCCACGAGCGCGTCGGCCGTGGGCTTGGCGGCGCCGGCGAAGGCGACCTCAGGGATGGCCGGCACCCCCGCCGTGCGCATGGCGCGCTTGGTGGCGACCTTGTCCATACAGAGGTGGTTGGCGGCGGACGAGCAACCGGCGAAGGCGATACCGCGGGCTTCCATCTCGGCCTGAGCGCGACCGTCCTCACCCCAACCGCCGTGCAGGACGGGCAGCACGACATGCTTGGCGCCATCGAGCCACTCGGGCAAAGCATCGGCCGCGAGTTCGATGAGCCGTGAGCCCGGCAGGACCGACGAGACGGCCTGGCCGGAACGAAGCGAGACTTCGCGTTCGGAGGAGAGACCGCCGCAGAGGACGATGATTTCGGGAGACAAAGTCATAGCAGTTCCTTCCATTCGCGGCCGAGCGCGACGATCTCCGGCTGGAGCTCGACGCCTTGGCGGGACTTCACCTCGGCGCGGACGGTGCGCATGAGTTCGATGAAGTCAGCGGCCTTGGCGTCGCCAGCATTGACGAGGAAGTTGGCGTGGGTGGGCGAGACCGAGACCGGTCCGACGGAGCGTCCCTTGAGTCCGCTAAGGTCGATGAGGCGGCCCGCCTTGTCACCTTCGGGATTCTTGAACACGCAGCCTGCGCTGGCCTCGCGTGGCTGGGAAGCGCGGCGCTGCGTGGCCAGGTCGTCCATGCGCGCGCGGATGGCCGCGGGTTCGTCGCGGCCGGCGGAGCGCAGTACGGCGGAGAGCACCACCGAGCCGTGCAGCTGGGGGCAGTCGCGGTAAAGGGCGTCGAAACTATCGCGGCGCGCAGCGCGTACCCGTCCCTGCGGCGAAAGCCATTCGATGGACTCCACGACGTCGAAGATCCAGCCGCCCATCGCGCCGGCGTTCATGCGCAGCGAGCCGCCAATCGTGCCAGGGATGCCTTCGAGGAACTCGAAGCCCTTCCAGCCTTCGCGGGCAGCGAAGCCGCAGAGTTCCTTGAGACGGGTGCCGCCGCCGACGCGGAAGCGCCCGTCGCCGAGGTCGGTCACGGGGCCCCAATGGGCCGCGTCGAGATGCAGGATGAGGCCGTCATAGCCTTCGTCGGGCACGAGGAGATTAGAACCGCGTCCGAGCGCAAACCAACGCAGGTCGAGCTCCGCGGCGGCGCGCAGGAGCGCGACGATGTCATCCACGTTCGCCGGTTCGGCGTACCAGCGCGCGGCACCGCCAAGTCCGAGCGTCGTGTGGCGGGCGAGCGGCTCGTTGGCGCGCAGGGCACACTCCGCGGAGAGGCGGCCGGAGACGAGATCGGGGAGATCGAGCGAAAGGATGTCGGCGCCCCGGCGGCGGAGCACCTTAGCGTAGGCTTCGGCGTCGCGTTCGATGTCGCCCGCGCCCACGAAGGCCACGACCGTGTCGGCGCCGGCCGAAAGTTCATCCAGGATGGCAGGCAACGCCCGACGGTCCTCGACGAGACGATGCGCGGAGCCGGTAACGACGGCGTCGGAGCCGCCGCCTTCGACGGCCGCTTCCCCGGCGGAATAGACCGGCAGCACGAGGGCATGGTCGGCGACGGCGAGCGCGTCGCGGAATTCACGGGCATACTGACGCGTGCGCGTGTGGCGGTGCGGCTGGAAGACAACGACGAGTCGACCAGCGTGGGTCTCGCGTACCCACTTGAGCAGCGCGGCGATCTCCGTGGGGTGGTGCGCGTAGTCGGCGAGCACGCGGAGTCCCGTACGCTCGAAGAGGACGTCCTGGCGGCGACGGATACCGCGCCAGCGAGCCAGCGGCTCGGCGACGAGTCCACCGGTGATGAAATGCGTGACCGCGAGCGCCAGCGAAGCGTTCGAACGGTTAAAGGTGCCCGCGACTGGCAGATTGAACTGACCGGCTGGGAAACGCCCTTCCAGCGAGACCACGGAGGAAGAGTGGCCGCCTTGGACGAGCCGGAACGAATAGTCTCCGCCATCACCGACGCGGATGACCGGGACTTTCAGGCCGACGACGAGGCGCTCGAGGCGTTCGTTGCCGACGGGGATGACCACCGCGGTACGGGTCCGTTCGAAGAGCGCACGGAAGACACCCTCGAGCGCAGCTTCGTCGCGATAATAGTCAGGGTGATCCCAGTCGAGATTTACGGCCACGGTGACGTCGGGCGAGAAGGCGCCAATCGTGCCGTCACTCTCGTCGACCTCGGCCACGACCCAGGGCGAAGAAGCGGAGGCACGCGCCGGCGGGAAGGCCGGGTCGCGGAAAAGCCCGCCGAGGACGTAACCGAAATCGGCTTCGGCGCTAGCGAGGGCGGCGACGAGCAGGCCGCACGTGGTCGTCTTGCCATGGCTGCCGCAGATGGCCACGAAGCGACGGGCCGACACGGCTTCGGCGAGGAGTTCGCCGCGGCGGAGCGTGCGGACCTCATGCCGTTCGGCGAGCGCGAGCGCGGCGTGCCCCGGCTTCACCGCGCTGGAGCGGCCGACGACGGAAGGATGGCGCCCGGCGGCCCAAGGATCGCGGAGCAGGGGGATGTCGGCGTTGGCGAGTTGGAGCTCCATCGGACTGCCCGTCGAATCATCCCAGCCGGAGACGTCCCAGCCCTCCCCTTTCAAGTAGATGGCGAGCGGACCGACGCCCATACCGCAGGCACCAAGCATCCAGGCGGAGGCGCTCATGCGACGGCGAGCCGGCGGCGGCCGGCGAGCGCGATGGTTTCGTGGGCGAGTTCTTCCCAGCGGTTGGCAGCGTCGGCCAGCGCGAGCGCGTCGCGCATGACCGCGAGCGCGGCTGTGTCGGCGAGGCGGTCAAAGACGATACGCAGCAACCGTGGGAGCTCCGGCTCCGGCAGCAGGATCGCGGCGCCGGACTGTTCACTCTCGCGCGCATTGGCCGTCTGGTGGTCATCGGCCGAACGCGGATAAGGGACCAGCACCGCGGGCGTGCGGCAGGTGGCCAGTTCGGCGAGCGTGCCCGCGCCGGCGCGCGTGACCGCGAGGTCGGCCGCGGAATAGGCCATCGCCATCTGGTGGCAGAACGGGACGAACTTCACCAGCGAGTCGGGCGAGCGGACTTCGTCCTCGCGGCCGCCGGGGCCGGTGAGGCACAGCACATGGATGCCGCGGATGGCGAACTCCTCGAGATTATCCTCCACCCAGCGGTTGAGCGAGTGGGCGCCTTGGCTCCCGCCGGTGACGAGCACCACGCGGCCCGTCGGCGGCAATCCGAGTGCGCGGCGAGCGGCGTCACGCGCCTGCGGACGGATCTCGGCGCGGACGGGATAGCCTGAATCATGCTGACGCTCCGCGGCGAGACCGGGGATGCGCACGCCAGCGGGCAGGTGCACCGCGTCGGCGAAGCGCGCGATCAGCCGCACGGCTTTGCCGGGCTTGCGATTGGCTTCATGCACCAGCACCGGGATGCCGGACAGGCGGCAGGCCAGCGAAGGGCCGAGGCTCATGAAACCGCCGAAGCACACGAGCGCGTCCGGGCGGAAGCGGCGGAGCAGGCGCCAGGATGACCAGACCGCGCCCAGCAGCGCCGGAAAGAAGAGTAGCTTCGCGACGAGGCCGGGGCCGAAGCCGCGGCCCTTGCCCGGGACGAAGTTCAGGCGCGGGTAATTCGAGGTCATGCGCGCGTCGACGACCTTGCTGCTAACGATCAGCAGGCACTCGTGTCCTTCCTCCGTGAGCCGCTGAGCGAGGGCGATGCCCGGGGCAAGATGGCCGCCGGTCCCGCCACACGCGAGCAGCACGCGGCTCATGCGCGCGCCTCCTTGGCCACGAAGGCCGGTTGAGCCGATTCGCGGATGCAGTTAAGGACAAGGCCGACCATACAGCCCATAATGACGAGATTGGTGCCGCCGTAGCTGATGAACGGGAGCGAGATGCCCTTGGTCGGGAGCAGGCCCGTGACGACGCCCATGTTGATGAGCGCCTGCAGGACGAGGAAGAGCGTCGCGCCGAGGCAGAGATTGAAGCGGTAGAGGTCCGACGAATACCGCATCGCGCGGTAGGCGCACCAGAAGATGCCGAGGTAGAACAGCGCCACGAGCGAGGTCGCAACGAGCCCGTATTCTTCGCCGATGACGGAAAAGACGAAGTCCGTGTGGGCTTCGGGCAGGTAAGCACGCCCTTGGATGCCGTTGGCGGCACCCTTGCCGGTGAGCCCGCCGACGCCGAAGGCGACCAGGCCCTCGAAGAGCTGGTAGGCCTCGTCGCCGCGTTTTTCCCAAGGCTCAAGGAAGGAAGTGAACCGCCGCAGGCGATTCGGCCAGTTGAGGATCAGGACCGTGAAGCCGCTCAGTCCGATGAGGAAAGTCGGGATCACGTAGGCCCAGCGCACGCCCGAGACGAGCATCATCGTGCCGCCCACCGCGCAGCAGAGAATGATCGTGCCGAGGTCCGGCCCGAGTGCGATGAAACTGGCGATAAGTAGCAGGATACCGACGGGCTTCAGGAAGCCTTCACGGCAATCGATCCAGCCGCGGCGCGTGAAGATGTAAGGTTCACGCGTGCTCAGCTGGTAGATCGCGAACTTGTTCGGTAACGTGTGCCGCTGCATACGCGCGAGGAAATCGGAAAGCACCACCACCATGGCGAGCTTACCGAGATCCGAGGCCTGCAGACGGAAGAAACCGAAGTCGATCCAGCGCCAGGAACCGTTGACCGAGACGCCGACGTGCGGGATGCGCGCGAGGAACATCGCGAGGCAGGCGCCGCCGAGGATCCACCAGCGCCACTCGCGGGCTTTCTCGAGGTTGAGCCGGAAGAACGCGAAGCCGGCGACGAAGGCAATCGGCACGTAGGCCAACTGGCGGTAGAACGCCCCGGTGCGATTGCTCGACGAAAGCGAGATGCCCGCGCTGTACTGCACCACGAGACCGAACACCGCGAGGGACATCGCGAGCAGCAGGATGCCCAAGGAGTACCCACCCAGGGCTCCCGGACCTTCCTGCTTCTCCTTGATGTCCATGACGCGGTGCGGTCGTCAGCTTACTTCTTGTCCGCGGGAGCCGGAGCGGCTTCGGCGGCCTTGCCGACTGGGACGAGTTTGAAGGGGGCGAAGGTCGGAGCCGGTGCGGCGGGCGTGGTCTTGGCGGCGGAGGAAACGGCCTTCGTGGGGGCCTTGGGCGCAGCCTTCACGGGAGCCTTGGAGGCGGCCGGAATCGTCAGCACCTGGCCGGCCTTGAGGTCGGCATTGAGGGTGAGACCATTAGCCTTCGCGAGGTCGGTACGGGAGACCTTCTCGCTGGCGGCGACGGTCATGAGGGTCTCGCCCTTCACCACGGTGCGCTTGCCGCCGCTACCGACGGGACCGACGGGCGTGAGCTTGGTCGGGACCGGAGTCGGGATACGATCGGAGATCGGGGCGACCGCGACGGGGGCGGACGCCGTGCTGCCGGCGGGGCGGACGCCGCCGGAGTAGGCGGCGAGGTCGCCGGTCTGCTCGAAGCCGCTGGTGCTTCGGCAGCCGTTGACGCCGACGAGGACGGCGATGACGCAGAGGTGCAGGAGCACGACGGCAGTGACGGTGATGAGGGGACGCATGGTGGTGGGTCTGGTGTTTGGGTGGGTGGGTTGGTTGGAAAAATCAGACGCGGTTCGCGAGGGCGCTCGCGGCACGTTCGAAGACGAGGCCGCGCTCGGCGTAGCCGCGGAACTGGTCGAAGCTGGAGAAACCGGGGCTCAGCAGGATGGCCGAGGGGGCGGGCGCATCCTTGGCGGCCGCGACGACGGCGTCCTGCAAGGAAGGGTAGCAACGGGCGGACTTGCCGAGCTCGTCGAAGTGGCGCTTCAGTTCGTCGGCCGTCTCGCCGATGAGGTAGGCGGTGTCGATCAGCGGGGCGATATTGCGGACGAAGCGAGCGAGGTCGCCGCCCTTCCACTTCCCTCCCCCGATCCAGCGGACCGGGATACTGAACTCCGAGAGCGCGGCCTGGACGGCGTGGAAATTGGTGCCCTTCGAGTCGTTCCAGAATTCGACGCCTTTGTTCTCGGCGACCTTGCGGAGACGATGGGGCGGGACACGGAAGAGGCGGGCCGCCTCCTCGAGGTGGCGCATCGGGATACCGCGCGCCTGCCAGTACTTACAGAGGATGGCCCAGTTCTCGCGCTGCGGCCAGGAATCGAAGACCGAACCCGCGGGCACCGTGTCGACGACCTCGGCGCGTGTGGCGACGATGGCTTCCGCGGGGAGCTCGATGCCGAATTGGCGGGCGGACGCGACGACGGATTCGCCGACGACGAGGATGCCCCCGGGCATCATACGTTCGATGAGGCGGAACTTCGCGCGGAAGTAGCTCTCGAGGTCGCCGTGACGGTCGAGGTGATCCTCGTCGAAATTCGTCCAGAGCACCGCCTCGGGCGTGAAGTGGCGGAGGTCCTCCGCCTGGAAGGAGCTGACTTCGACGATCGCGACGAACGAACCGTTCGAGACCGTGCGATGGAGCGACGTCAGCGGTAGCCCGACGTTGCCGCAGGCGATGGCGTCGAGGCCGGAGCGCTTGAAGGCGAAAGAAAGGAACTCGGTGATGGTCGTCTTGCCGTTGGTGCCGGTGATGGCGATCGCGGGTCCGGTCCAGAGCAGCGCGCCGAAATCAAGCTCGGTCAGGCAGTGTAGTCCGGCGCGACGTGCGGCAAGGATCCACGGGTGCGACTGCGCAAAGCCCGGGCTGTACACCAGGAGATCGTGACGTGCGGCCGCCTCGGGACCGAACTGCCGGTTCTCCCCACGTTCGTCGTAGATGACCGAAGCGAAGCCGGCCGAGGCGAGGGATTCCGCGACAGAACGCCCGCTCACGCCCTCGCCGAAGACGGCGGCGGGCCGGGTAAGCCGGCGTCGGAGGGATTCGGGGAACTCGCTCATCGGAGCTTCAGGGAGAGCAGGCCGAGGAGGCCGCACAGAAGGGAGAGGATCCAGAAGCGCGCCACGACCTTGGTCGCGGGCCAGCCCTTCTTCTGGAAATGGTGATGGATGGGCGTCATCAGGAACAGACGCTGTCCGCCCGTGCGTTTGAAGTAGGCCACCTGTAGGATGACGGAGACCGCCTCGACGACGAACACGCCGCCGACGATCGCGAGAAGGAAAGGCTGGTGCATCAGGCAGGCCACCGCGCCGAGGCCGCCGCCGAGGCCGAGCGCGCCGACGTCGCCCATGTAGATCTCGGCCGGAGCCGAGTTGTGCCAGAGGAAGACGAGGCTCCCGCCAACGAGGGCCGAGCAGAATACCGCCAATTCGCCCGCGCCCGGCACGTAGCTGATGCGCAGGTACGTCGCAAACTCATGGTGTCCCGCAAGGTAAGCGACGGCGCCGAGGATCATCGTGGTGATGAGCACGCAGCCGATGGCCAGGCCGTCGAGCCCGTCGGTGAGGTTGACCGCATTGGAACAGCCCACGCAGACGAGCACGAAGAATGCGCCGGCGACGCCGAGGCAGGCGAGAAAAGGCCAGCCGAGGGATTTGGCGGACCAGAGCGGTCCGTTGAGGATCGGCAGCCAGATCTCGCAGAGGCTTTCGCGGTAGGCCGGATCGAGGAGCACGATACCGAAGGCGATGAGCGCGACGAACCCCTGCCCCGCTAGCTTCATACGCGCGGAGATGCCGTCCGAACTACCGTGACGAACTTTCAGCCAGTCGTCGTACAGACCCACGAGGCCCATGCCGATCAGGCACCAGAGCGCGGCGAGCACGAGGACGTTGAGACGCGCCCAGAGGAGCACCGAAGGAATCATCGCGACGGCGATGATGAGGCCGCCCATGGTCGGGACCTTGCCACCTTCCTTGGCGAGCTCGCCCATCAGCTTGGCCGAACGCTCCGGCTGACGCAGGCGCGCGAGCACGGCGATGAGCTTGCCGGAGAAAAGCATGCCTAGGAGCAACGCCGTCACGCCAGCCAGGATCGCGCGGACGGAGATGTACTCAAAGAGACGGAAAGGCCCCCAGGTGTGGACGAGTTCGCTGAGACGGTAAAGCATCCTAGTGGAAAGAGAGCGCGGAGCGCAGGGGTTCGGGCAGGCAGCGCTCGAGGGCGAAGGCACGGCTGCCTTTCAGGAAGACGAAGCCACGATGCGCGGCGACGCGGGCGGCGGCGTCCTCGACGGAAGCCGCGACGGAAAGCTCCACCCCCGGGAGCGCAACTCCCTGCAGGAACGCGGCCGACTCACCGCCGAAGACGACCACATGGTCGCCGGAGCGGAGAGGCAGCTGCGCGCCGCAGTCGCGGTGGAGTTGCGCAGAGGTGGGACCGAGCTCGGCCATGCCGCCGAGTACGAAAAGACGAGGGACCGCGGCGACGCGGCTGAGACGGTCGAAGGCGCGGGCCGAATCCAGGAGCGAAGCGGGGCTGGAGTTGTAACAGTCGACGGTGAAGGTGCGGTCGCCGACGACGTGCACGCTGCCGCGACCCGCCGGCGGCATCCATTTCGCCGTCACGGAAGCAAGCTCGGCCGCCGGGCGGCCGGCCTCGAGGGCGGCGACGAGCGCGAGCGCCGCATTCCGAGCGAGGCCGTCGGAGATAGGCGCAAGGGGGAAGACCTCGCCATCGAGCACGAGCGAACGCTGGCCGCGGGCGTCGGTAAGGAAAGCAGCGCGGACGAGACGGGCCGGCGCGACGGCCGGGGCGGCTTCGCCTTCAAACCACACGGCGACGCAACGGGCCGCGTGGATCGCGAATTCGGGCCAATCGAGGAGCGCGGACGGGATGATGGCGCGGCCGCCGGGGACGAGCGCGGCGACGAGCGTGGCCTTCTCACGGGCGATGCCGGCGAGCGAACCGACGCCTTCGAGGTGGACTGGAGCGACGTTTGTGACGATTGCAAGGTCCGGACGGATGACGGCGGCGGAGACACCGAGCTCACCCGGCACGCTCATACCCGCCTCAATGACGGCGTAGCGATGGAGGTCCGGTTCGACGCGCAGTAACATCAGCGGGACGCCGATGAGATTGTTGAGATTGGCTTCCGTGACGAAGGCCTCGGAGCCCAGGAGCGCAGCGAGCATCTCCTTCGTCGAGGTCTTACCCACGCTACCGGTCACGCCAATCACGCGACCCTTGAACTGCGCGCGCCAGCGGGCGGCGACGCGGCGAAGCGCAGCGAGCGGGTCATCCACGACGAGCTGCGGCAGGTCGTCGGCAACCGGACGTTCGACCAAGGCACAGGCGGCGCCCTGGGAGCGGGCGGCGCCGAGGAAGTCATGGCCGTCGCGGCGTTCGGTGCGCACGGCCACGAAGACATCGCCGGCCCGGAGCGCGCGGGTGTCCGTGGCAAAGCCCGTGACCGCGGCGCGCGGGGCGGCGGTCCAGCGGCCTTCGGCCCAGGAAGCGAGGTCGGCTGAGGAGAAGGTCGGCATCACGGCTGCGCGCCCCTCCGGAGCTCAAGGATTTCGCGGACAACCTGACGGTCGTCGAAAGGCACCACCGTGTCAGCGAATTCCTGGGTCGTCTCATGACCCTTGCCAGCGATGACGACGCAGTCGCCGGACTTCGCGGCGGCGAGGGCGCGGCCGATGGCGTCGCGGCGATCGGTCACGAATTCGAGGGTCGGCAGCGGGCCGAGGCCTTCGCGCATATCGGCAAAGATCCGCTCGACGCTTTCCTTGCGCGGATTGTCGGCCGTGGCCCAGGCGAGGTGGGCGAGGTCGGCAACCGCCTTGGTCATCGCGGGCCGCTTGCCACGGTCGCGATCGCCGCCGCAGCCGTAGACGCAGAGCACGCGTCCCGGCGTGATGTCGCGGAGCATGCGCAAGGCATTACGCAAAGCGTCGTCGGTGTGCGCGTAGTCGACGAAGATCGGGAAGGCCTGACCGGCCTCAACGCGTTCCATGCGGCCCGGGACACCGGGGAAGGAAGCGAGCGCGGGCGCGAGGGCCAGAGGGTCGCGGCCGAGAGCGGCGGCCATCGCGAGGGCGCACAGGACGTTCGAGACGTTATAGTCGCCCGGCAGCGTGGACTTAAAGACGGCGGAGCGGCCTTCGTGGCGGACGGTAAAGACTGCGCCACCCGTATCGAGGGCGAGGTCGGTTGCGCGCACGTCGGCATCGGCGGCGACGCCGAAGGTGATGACCGCACCGCGGCGGCGACAGGCCTCGGCGAGCACGCGCCCAGCTGGGTCGTCGATGTTGATGACACAGACGTCGGGCACGGAACCGTTACGTCCGTCGAAGAGGGCCGTCTTCGCATCGAGGTACGAGGCGAGGTCGCCGTGGTAGTCAACGTGATCGCGGGTCAGGTTGGTGAAGGCCGCGACACGGAAGTGAAAGCCGTGGACGCGGTCCTGATGGAGCGCATGGGAGCTGACCTCGAGGCAGGCGCCGGCGCAGCCCGCGTCGACCATCTGCCGGAAGAAGGCGGAGAGGTCGGCGGATTCCGGCGTCGTCTTATAAGAGGGGATCGAGCGGCGGCCGAGATGATAGCGGACTGTCCCCACCAGACCCCACTGCGAACCATCGGACTGTAAAAGATGGCGGAGGAGCGTCGAGATCGTCGTCTTACCGTTGGTGCCCGTGACGCCGACGAGCTGCAGGGCGGTTTCTGGGTGGCCGAAGAAACGGCGGGCGACTTCGGCGAGGGCGCGCCGCGGATCGGCGACCTGGGCGGCGGCGACCGCAGGCAGGCCGGCGACCGGCTCACCCGAGATGATGGCGGCGGCGCCGCGGGCGATCGCGTCGTCGAGGAAGGCGTGGCCGTTGGCGCGCAGGCCGGGCAACGCGAAGAAAAGCGACCCCGGGATGATACGACGGCTATCCGTGACCATGGAGGAGATGCGGACGGAACCGTCACCGGCGCGACCGAGGACCGGGAGGCCTTGCAGCAGCGAGTTGAAGGTGGGGCGCTCCATGGCGGCGGGCATCATCACGGGGTGAGGCGTCATCGGCCGAGGTCGGCGACGTGGCCGCGCGGGACAGTGGAGACCGGAGGGAGGTCGAGCCAGCGGATGCACTTCTCCGCGACTTCGCGGAAGATCGGGGCGGAGACCTTGCCGCCGTAGGCGATCCCCTCCCCTTGCGGCTCGTCGATGATCACCGTGATGGCGAGCTTCGGGTCGTTGACCGGGAAGAAGCCGGCGAAGGAGGCGACGTGATGCGAGGAGGAATAGCGACCGTTGATGATCTTCTGGGTCGTGCCGGTCTTACCCGCGACCTCGTAGCCTGGAATGTCGGCGATCGGCGCCGTGCCGCCCTTACCGCAGACGGCGCGTAGGAGCGTGGCCATCTGCGCGGCCGTGGCGGCGCTGATGGCGCGACCGCGCGAACGCGGACCGTAGCTGAGGATGGTGGCCTTCGTCTTCGGGTCTTCGACGCGGAGGACAAGCTGCGGCTGCATGAGCAAGCCTTCGGCAGCGACGACCGACATCGCGAAATGCATCTGCATCGCCGTGACGCTGACCGAGTGGCCCATCGGCACGCGCGAGATCGTCAGGCCATCCCAACGCTTGGGCGGGATGAGCAGGCCCGGCACCTCGGCGCCGGTAATCAGGCCGGTGTTGGCGCCGAAGCCGAAGGACTTGATGAGCGCGAAGAACTTATCCTCGCCGAGACGTTCGGCGTACTGCATCCCGACCTGGACCGTGCCGCGGTTGGAGGATTCGCGGACGATCGCACGGATGTCGGCGGAGCCGAGGGAGTGCGAATCGGCGGGTAGCGAGACCATGCGTCCGCGGTAGGGCACGCTCGTGGCGCCACAGTCGAAGATGGAGTTCGGCGTGATGAGGCGTTCCTCGAGCGCGCCGGAGACCGAGACGATCTTGAAGACGGAGCCCGGCTCGTAGACGTCGGACACCGCGCGGTTACGCTGACTGTCCATCGGCGCGGCCTTCGCGTCGAAGAAACGGTTAAGGTCGTACGTCGGCCAGTTGGCGAGGCCGAGGATGCGACCCGTCCGCGGCTCGCTCACGATAATGATGCCGCCCTTGGGATTGTAGCGGGCGGCGGCGGCGGCGAGGGCATCCTCGCAGGACTTCTGAATGAGGCTGTTGATCGTCAGCACGATCGTGCTGCCGTCGACCGGGGCGACCTCGCGGAGGCGATTGCTCGTGATCTCCCGGTGGCGACCGTCGCGTTCGGATTCGATCCAGCCCTTCTGGCCGAGAAGGAGCGGGTTCATCACGCTCTCGATGCCGGAGGCGGGGCTGCCTTCCTTGTTCACGTAGCCGAGCACGTGTGCGGCGAGCTGGCCCTTGGGATAGCTGCGACGGTACTTCAGGTCGGCGCGGAGCGCCTTGATGCCGAGCGCCTTGATGCGCTTCATCGTGGCCTCGTTGACCTCATGGGCCAGGATGGCCCAGCGGATCCTCTTCTCCTCGCCGGCTTCGTCGACCCGCGTGGTGGTCTCGAAGGCCAGGCGGACCTTGGGGAAAGGCAGGCCGAGAATAGTCGCGACCTCAAGGGCGCGTTCAGGCTCGCCCTTGGCGAGGGAGTCCGGGTCCACACCGATATCCCAGACGTCTTCGGACACGGCGAGGAGGTTATCCTGGGCGTCGCGAATCTCGCCGCGACGGCAAGGGATCTCCTGGAGCACGCGGCGAGCCTGCAGGGCTTCCGCTCGCAGACGAGGGGCGTCGACCCAATGCAACCAGACCAGCCGTGTGATCACGGCCAGGAAGCAGAGGGAAACGGCCCAAGCCAGCAAACGGTAGCGCGTTCGCCTGGCGTGGGGTAGGCTCATCGAGAGCGCGGTCCTCCCTGCCCACCCCATGTGAGGGAGGCGATTTCGCGGGCCGTCATCCGGGGGCTCGCGGAAAGCATGGGGGTCGGGGATGCGACCGCCGGGAAATAACGTACCCAGACCACCTGTTCGGGGACTGGGGGCTTCATGGAATCACCGATGCGCAGCTGTAGCTCGACGGTATTGATCAGTTGGGCGCGCTGGACACGCAGCGTCTCAAGCTCTTTCTTAGAGAGGGAGATATCGCGCTCGATGCGCTGGATGCGGCTGCCGATTGTATCGGCCTCGACGCGCAGGCGCATAATGTTGATCGTCCCGACGGCGAAGGCGCCGACGGAGGCGAACACGAAGACCCAGGTGAAGAAGCGCGGGCTCATGCGGCGAGGCGGCGCACGGCGCGGAGGCGGGCCGAGCGGCTGCGGGGGTTGCGTGCCTGTTCGTCGTCCGAGGGCTGGACGGCTTTACGGGTAAGCAGATCAGCCTGCTTCACGCGGTCGTCTTGATTGCGCGAGTCATCGCGGTCGACCGGGCGGCCAGCGACCTCGTTCATGTAGCGCTTGACCATCCGGTCCTCGAGGGAGTGGAAGGAGATGACGGCAAGCACGCCGCCGGCGGTGAGCTTGCCAAAGGCGAGCGGGAGGGCGTCGGCCAAGGCGCCGAGCTCGTCGTTGACCGCGATACGGACGCCTTGGAAGGTGCGGGTGGCCGGATGTGGACCGCGGGGGCCCGGGGCGGGGGGCGCGGCTTCGGCGACCAGTTCGGCGAAGGTCGAGGTGCGGGCGAGGCGACCAGTGCCGCGGGCGGCGATGATCGCGTTGACCACGCGGAACCAGCGGGGCTCCTCGCCATAGTCGCGGACGGCGCGTTCGATTTCGGCACGTTCGCCGCGCTCAAGGAACTCGGCGGCGCTGCGGCCGACGCGCGTGTCCATGCGCATGTCGTTCGGCGCGTCGAAGCGGAAGGAGAAACCGCGTTCCGGGACATCCAATTGGTACGAGGACACCCCAATGTCCATCAGAACACCATCGAATCGCCCCGGAACGCGGTCAAGGTTGCGGAAATTCTCGGAATGGAAACGCAGGCGGCCCGGATGGGCGGCGAGCAGCGTAGCGGAGCGTTCCGCGGCGGCGGGATCGCGGTCCATCGCGTCGATCGTGCAGAGCGGCGCACGCGCGAGGATTGCCGACGTGTGGCCACCCCCGCCGAAGGTGCAGTCCAGGTAGGCACGGCCGTCCTGCGGAGCAAGGAGCGTCAGGCACTCCTCGAGCAGAACTGGAACGTGGCTGGTCATTCGACGGGCTGTGAATAAGGTGTGAGTAGTGTAAGTAACTTTTGGATACGCATCACAGACCGAGCTCGCGCAAGGCGCGGAGGATGGTGAGCGCGGACTCGGAGTCGCGGTCGGCCTTGGGCGGCGTCGGCGAAGAGATATGGAAAGTGGTGAAGCCACCGCGGAAGATCACCTCGTGCTCGAGCTTCGCCTCCTTGACGATGTGGTCGTTGAGCGTGATGCGCCCGGCCTTATCGCACGCGACCTGAATACTGTTCGTCGCAAGGAGGCTGAGCGCGTCCATCTTCACCGGGTCACTCACCGTGACCTGCTGGGCCGCGTCGCGGATGCGTTCGGCCATCGATGGAGGGAACACGACGATTGATCCCAACGCGGGATGGAACATCGCGAGAAAAGTCGCTTCCGCATCGAAGCGCCAGGCCGCCGGGATGGTGACACGGTTCTTCTCATCCAACTTTCCGTTGTGGATGCCGGTGAAGAGACCGTTGTTGGCGCCAATAGACATTGCGTATGGGGAATTGCCCCCAGATGACCCACTTTTCCCCACACCCCTCCACCCGTCAACATTTTAGCCTCAGATCTGCCCAATTTCTTGTTCACAGCGCGGCCAGGCTAACTAAATGATTGTTTTCAGTCTTTATTTAACACAAATCATTGATTGTTAGTTGTTTAAGTTAAAAAGACGCCGGGCGGCTCTTTTTACCCCCCTCCCCACCCTCCCTGACTGCCCCCCGGGGATCCGGCCGGCGCCTGGCGCGGCCGGGCTTTGTAATGACTTTCCCATTACTAAAAGAGCCCTTTCGCCTTCACGGAACGAGGGCGAAACTGTTTGCCAACGGACCCCGGCTGTGCTTTGACTCCAAGCACTCAACCACGACTCTCGCACATGAAAACCGCCCTCGCCCTCCTCGCCGCCCTCGTCCTTGCCGGATGCTCCACCCAGATCGGCGTGGACAACAGCCAGAACCACGAAGCCTCCTTCTCCAACGTCACCGGCGTGCTGACCACCCGCTACACCGCTGACACGACCGCCGTCTTCAACGCCGTCAAGCGCACCATCGACTCGATGCCCGGCACCCTTCGCACCGGCGAGACCGACGAAGTCGGCGCCAACAAGGAGCTCCTGAGCGTCGTGGCCTACGCCCGCACCATCGGTGACCTTGAAATCAAGATCACCATAGAGAAGGCCGAAGACGAAGTCACCAAGGCCGTCTTCACCCAGGTGAAGGTCAAGTACGGCTTCTTCGGCAACCTGCCGGAGAGCCAGAAGATCGTCTCCAAGATCACTTCAAACCTGCGCTAAGCGCCGGGGCGGAACCGCCAAACGGACGCCGCCCAGCCACCTGGCTAGGCGGCGTTCTTTTTTAACCACTTTCCCAATGGGCAATATTCACGGACACAGTTTCCGCATCACCACCTTCGGCGAAAGCCACGGGCCCGCCCTCGGCGTCATCATCGACGGCTGTCCTCCCCGCGTGCCATTCGACGCCGCCTTCCTACGCAGCGAGCTCGACCGCCGCCGCCCAGGCCAGAGCGCCCTGACCACGCAGCGCAAGGAAGCCGACATGCCCGAAGTCCTCTCCGGCGTCTCGCATGATGGCCTCACGCTCGGCTCGCCCATCGCCATCGTCATCCGCAACGGCGACCAGCGCCCGCAGGCCTACGCCGAGATGAAGGCCGCCTATCGTCCGTCGCACGCCGACTTCACCTACGACGCCAAGTACGGCATCCGCGCCGTCGAAGGTGGCGGCCGTTCTTCCGCCCGCGAGACCGCGGCGCGCGTCGCCGCCGGCGCCGTCGCCAAGACGGTACTCAAACATGCCTGCGGCGCCCGCATCATCGCCTGGGTCGAGAGCGTCGGCGACGTGCGCATGCCCGCCGCCGCGAAGGCACCCACATTAAAGCAGGTCGAGGCCACCCCCACGCGTTGCCCGCATCCCGCCACCGCCGCGAAGATTGATGCGCTCATCCGCGAAGCGCGCGCCGATGGCGATTCCGTCGGCGGCGTGATCTGCTGCGTGATCGAGAATCTTCCCGCCGGTCTCGGCTCGCCGGTCTTCGACCGCTTCGAGGCCGACCTCGCCAAGGCCATGCTTTCGCTGCCCGCGACCAAGGGCTTCGAGATTGGCAGCGGTTTCGCCGGCACCGTGTTGCGCGGCAGCGCGCATAATGATGAGTTCGTCCGCAAGGGCGGCCGCATCCGTACTGCGACTAACCGTTCCGGCGGCACGCAGGGCGGCATCACCAACGGCGAAGACGTCGTCTTCCGCATCGCCTTCAAGCCCACCGCGACCGTGCTCAAGCCGCAGAAGACCGTCCGTCCGGACGGCCGCGCCACTGAGCTCAGCGCCAAGGGCCGCCACGACCCGTGCGTCCTCCCGCGCGCCGTGCCCATCGTCGAAGCCATGGCCGCCTTGGTGGCCGTGGACCACTGGATCCGCGACCGCGGACAGAACGCTCCCTTCGGCCGCTGCGGACGCAAGGCATGACGCCAATCATCATCATCCTCGGCCCCACGGGCGCTGGCCGGGCCGACAC
>Ga0209597_1000580_pt1 | contig 24218 bp, 25 predicted proteins | sample M_140625_MF_Meta_FD_187316 | JGI IMG/M metagenome (GOLD analysis project Ga0209597, IMG submission 187316) | Freshwater microbial communities from Lake Montjoie, Canada to study carbon cycling - M_140625_MF_MetaG (SPAdes) (version 2) | ecosystem: Environmental > Aquatic > Freshwater > Lake... | reverse complement strand
AGAAGTATCATGAAAACAAAGAAGAGATCAACGCAAAGAGGCGGGCTGCGTATCAGGCCAAAAAAGCGGCGGCCGCGACCCCCTCATCCTCCGCCTAAATCCCCCGGGCTTCCGTTTGAGAGTCAAAAACTAAAACCACCACCTGAAATATAGATGACAACAACAACCATATCACGTGCGAACTGTTTCGAACAGTATGCCCGTCTTGGATGGATTGTCGGCTCTGCGAACCTGACTTGGGACGGAGGTAAGGTGCTGAAGCCGCACTCAAAATTCGACGATAGTCTGCCGAAGACACTCAGGGCCGATGCATCGGCCTTCATAGTATACACGGGTGAGCAGAGTAATGTTTGCGTCATTGATTTGGATGATTTGGAGAAGGCCGAACAGAAGCATCTAGAGGCACTCATGGTGGATTGTAATGCGGTGCAGCGAACACGGAAAGGTCGGCATTACTTCTATGAGTGGGATGCGCGGATTTGTACTACGACGGGCAAGAAGCAATCGAAGGTCGATACGCGGGGATCAGGCGGCTGCATCCTGTGCTATCCTACTGCCTACATGATACCGGATGTTGGTATTATAGAGTATACGTGGGAGCGGTTTCCTTCGAATTCAGATATGCTCGGCGCCTGTCCTGAATCTGTCATCGCGTATCTAACGACGTTGGGGCTTGTGAAAGTCCAAAAGGACATCGACACCACTTCTACAATTGATATGGATGACGCTCTATCGGTGGGTTCTATCACTGCATCAATAAAAACAACAGGGACCAGTCAGGGTGCGGACCTTGCAGCCATCATCCAGCTGCTCGATCCCATAACACGCAACGGTTACGATGATTGGCTGCGCATCGGTTTCATCTGTTTCAATGAAGGGGTCGGCATCGAACCCTGGATAGAGTTCAGCCGATCATCGCCCAAATACAGAGCAGGTGAGTGTGAGGCCAAGTGGGCCACATTCCACAAGTCTAATCTTACACAGGCCACATTGTGGAAATGGCTCAAAGAGGATAATCCTGCGGCCTTTGCCCAGTATGCGCGGTCGCGTTCCGATGTCTGGGCCCTCATTGGTCAAAACAATCATAATGATGCTGCAAAGCTCTTTTACAATATGAATCCCGATAAATACATGTGGTGCTACGCGACGGGATGGTATGCGCTGCTGCCGTCGAATGTATGGAACAATACGCTCGAGCGGCCTCACGGTCTTCTGGTCGATGTGATGCGTACACTGCAGGGGCTCGCAGTCGATGCTCGGGTTTCCCTACGTTCGGATGATGAACAGTATGGGAAGAAATCAGCGGCTATTCGCATGTTCTATATGCAGGTGGGCTCGGCCCCGTTTGCGGAGGGTGTTATCAAATGCCTGTCGGCCTATTATGAACTGGCCGATATCCATCTGGCGATTGATGAGCAGCGGCATCTGTTGGCCTTTTCGGATAAGGTTGTGGACTTGCGTGATGGTCGGGTGCGACCTATTCTGTCTGCGGATATGATCATGACGACAACGGGCTATCCTTATCCTTCTGCTTCATCTTCGGTCGATAGGGGTCGTCTAGAGGCATTTCTGTGGTCCGTGTGGGAAGACCGCGATATGATTGAGTATGTACTACAGACACTGGCCTACAGTCTTAGTGGAACGAAACATCTGGAAGAGTTCTATTCATGGAATGGGATTGGGCGGAATGGCAAGGGTGCTTTGGCCGATCTCGTGAAGGCGACCTTTGGCCACTACTACTATTCGATGGATCCGTCGGTGTTGACAAAACCGTCGGAGGGCAAGGATCGTCCCCAACCAGCGCTGTTGGAGTGCAAGAGTAAACGGATCGTGGTTGTTACGGAGCCTGAAGCAGAGGAAACCACTGGCCGGCTACAGGTGGATCTCATCAAACGCCTCACAGGCAACGATGGGATCGATGTGCGAACACTGCACCAGAAGACTATTACACATTATGTGCCTTCGTATACGTTGGTTATCCAGTCCAATACGATTCCGACACCAAGTAAACCGTGTGCGGCCTTCAATTCGCGGCATCGTGTTATTCCGTTTCCATTTAAATTCGTAGCGGAACCCGCGGCGGCCCATCATCGGCTCATTAATCCGATGCTCAAAACGGAGATTTTGGAGTGGCGCGATGCGTTCGTCCTGTTGCTGCTGGAGAAGCGGACGGGTTTGGTTGGTCTGCGATCTCTGGCACGACCAGCGGCTGTTCTGGAATGCACGGCAGCCTACGAAGATGACAATAATCCGACGAAGGCATGGCTGACTGAGCGATGCGTGCTTTCGGGCGATGACAAGGAACGGATCAAGGCTGGCGTTCTGTATGGACATTATACGGATGATAATCCGGTAAAGCCGCTGTCGGAACGGCGATTTAGTGACATGATGGCGCTCAATAATATTGTTAAGAAGCGGATTTCTGGTAGTTTTTATTATTATGGAATTTCAATTAAAAAATGAGAAAATGTTACAAAAAGTGGTGAGGGTTGGTGAGGGTGGTGAGGGTCTACCGCAAACTTTGCCAATTGGGCGGCTCGGTGGCTCAAAAAGTAAACTTAGCGGTAGACCCTCACCACCCTCACCACAATTTTTCTTAAAAAGTTAAAAATACTATAAAATTCTAATGTTTCTTAGAATGTTATAATACAAGAAAAAATATGCAGGTGGGCAAAGGTTCATGAACCATGCGTTTGAAAGAAAGGGCCATGATGTGACTTTGGTTATCTAGAGCCAAATATTATCTTCAACTCAGCATCTGTAAGCTCGGATTGTAGATTTATGTTTGTATATTCTTTTTTAATTTGGGGTTCTTCTTGTATCCCTTTTAAAGGCATAATAAATATCTGATAGGTTCTCTTTTTCTCTTCAATGATTTTTAACATTGATGGAGGCTTATCTCTAAAATTATTCGGTTTACAGATCAAGACCATTGTTTCCTTACTCTACCAAAGATTTTATTTTTTCTTGGATTTTGAAACCGGCGTTGCTTCTTCACTTTCTTCATCCGATGGTTCATTGGTATATTTATCTTCAAGCCCTCCAGGATACTTATTTGCGATAATTGTATTATGGAATGAAATCTGGGCTTTTTGAATCTCAGAAAAATTGGAAAATAGACTGTCTTCATTACGCTTCTTCTCAATCTGTTTAATTTTGTGGTGATTCTTAATTGCTATAGTGCTATTGGATATAAGAACCATTCTATTGAACATGGATACTTTTAGCTGCAGCAGTAATTCATAAAAGTTGACACCCCACCCTATACAGTCACAGGGCAGCACGATGAATCTAGATCACCCCATTCACTGGCAAATCCAGCTTCCACCTTCGGCCAGCTCCATCTATCCTATCGGAGAAGCGCAAACTGACATGCAAGAGGTCATTCCGGCCTTTGTTATCACGCTGCCTCTGTGTTCGAAGGAGTCTGTGACGCGAGAGTTTCCAGGAGGCACGCTGCAGTCGCTGCTTCAAATGATTTACGAGTTCTACCAGGAGCCGGTGTCGGCCGCAGAGCTGGATCGCATCACGGCTCTTATTACCTACAAGCGGGAGCGGTTGGAACAACTCAGTGTACGTCAGGAATCAGGCGAAATCATTCGCCGTTTCCAAGTGGTTGGATCTGGTGCATCCTATGAGGGCATTCGTGCGAATGAGCTGCTATTGGACATTTAGTCTTCGACTGACGGATATTTAAAACCGGCACTTACTTAACCTTTTCCATTAAGGAAGATAATTTACTTTGTATATCTTTTAATAAAATAATAACTTCTTTCATATCAGAAGGAGTGTTACCACAATCTTCAGTAAGAGTTGTTTTAGGTTTGAAGACTTTCGTAGTAGTCCTACTTTTAATTGCATCCTCAATCTGTTCCCTTGTTAGACCAGTAAATTTAATGATTTCTTCCATGGGTCTTTTATCATTAAACCAATAATCAGCTGCTAATTTACGCCTTTCAGAATTAATCGCACCGATAGTTCGTTGATGTTCCGAAGCAATTTCTAATATGGTTTTTTTCTTTTGTATTGATGTAAGAAGTTGTAGAACTTCATCATCATCCCACTTCTTTCCCATTCTTACCGGATATATTGCATTGTCTTTTTCAACCACTTTTTTAAATGCAGTCATCATATGTGTTATATAGTGGCTGCGATAAATATTGTCAATTTTTGCAGTTTATGAAATATCCGCTTGTTATAATATCAGCAGTGAATTCACAGTGTAAATCGTAGTTTATATCGTTCATCGTTCGGAAGAGAAGTACGCCCCTTTAAAAATTTAAAGTATTTTTTGGCCAGTTCGTATTGCGCCGGTTTGATTTTCTTAAGAACCCGCAGCCGCACAAATAGGATCATGCCGACCTGCCATATTCGTTGATGAGGATACTCGTGCGATTTATACAAACGTTCCAAAGTATGGATCGTGGCCTTCACATCATCGACGGTCGTATACTTGATCGGGATTGTATCCGCAGGATTTTTATCAATATACACATCAAAACTTCTGGCAGGATTATCGGGATTAAACAGAAAGGCCTTTGCTGTCTTGTTTCTTGACTTGCTTTTTTGTTTCCTTGTCCTCATTCGTGGCCTTGCCCTACATTATACAAATAAAGCGAACCGAAGCGCTCAAGTCAGTACAGAGAGAGCGACTCCTGATGGAATGCTGCGCGACCAGATAATCAGTGAAAGGAAGATACCGAAGAAGTTCTTTGCAAACAGGTCCAAGATATTGTAACTCACATTCTTGGCCGTGTAACTGAACAAGGCGAACAAGCCATAGAGTGCCCAGAATCCAACGAACCAAAAGAAGAGTGTTCGCTTGTAATCTGTATCCTCTGCTTCCGTGGGTACAAACTCTTCATAGATGTAGCCAAAGTAAGTGGCAAACGGGATGAAACCCAGTGCTGTAGTCAGAAAAATGGGCAACAGACCTATTTCGCCTAGGAAGCCGGAGAGAAGCATCGTGAAGTTGAGGCTGCAGACTGTGACAATAGATCCGACATTATTGGACAGAAAGTCCGTAAGTCGGCCGACCGAACCGCGCATATAAGCCATGAGTGTGATGAGCATGAGGGGTGTGGTGAAGGCCCAGTCAATGTAGCGATAAGGTGTAATAGTGCCTGTCAGTTGATTGAAAAAGAGAATTAGCACAACATAAAATACAAGTTCTATGAGTTCGACAACAAATTCCACTTTGAGGAGATCACGGAGAATTTCATCCTTAGGTGCAACTGTCATGGATAGACCCCAGCCTTCAATAAAATTCACCACCATTTGGATAAAGATTGAAAACAGGCCGGTTTCGAAGATCATGGCTCCACCTTACTAGAGGGGTTGAAACTAATCAAGTAAATGTTTGCAGGAATCTGCATCGCCAAAATCCTTCACACACAGCGTATAGGCAACTTGCTTTGGATTTGGATTTTGACCTGGAGGAGTGATTGGATCTGCAACTGCTGGTCCAAGTGCAGGTGTAAGGCCCATCATCTTGTTGATCGCTGCCTGGGCCAAAGCATTGCCAATACCCCATGAGAATCCCTGCTTGGCGACACTGGCAAAGGAAGGTGAAGGTGCCGATGGAGGAGGAAAAGGCGATGGCAGCGGAGTCTTTGGAACTGTCGCAACTGTCGTAACCGATTTTGTCGGTCTTTGACTCCGATTCTGTCTCATTCTTTAGTCTTAACATGCGATTTATTTAGATCTGGGACCAGCCGATCCTTTTTGTCGGATTTTTTTGAAAGAGGGACAGGACAAGTCCCACAATGATCGGTATTGGCCAAATCTACCTTAATTCCATTAGCTGCACGTTCAGTACGCGTCCATCGCCCCAGCGGTACGTAATCAATCATCGCAAATCGAAACAATCGTCGAAACATGGTCATAGGATTCAGTAAACCTATGAACACTATCCGTCACTTTTATGGCTGCAGGTATTATACATCACATCTGACAGTAATGCCTGTTAGATAAAAAAAATTAGGGGGCTGCATTATTGTAAATGTCAGTAGCGTTAATTTTTCCTTCGCGATAAATCTTGATGTAACATTTCGCCATCCAAATCCATTATCTGTAGCTGGGTATGATATACTTACGATAGGCCCGATAGGAGTATTATTCTCTGATACAGATGCACTAAAGTATATAAGATTTTGGGAAGAATTCCAATTTCCAGAATTTAGCGACCCTGCATTAAATAGATAGTAGGATAGCGTATAAGGGATGCCGACAACAGTGCGGATTCGCTGCGTTAGGTATGACTTATTGTATAAATTTCCTGCCCGAAACGCACGTGTTCCTGCAGGTAGCGGTGGTGGGGGTGCCGGGCTGGGCGCACTGGTTATTTGGTTATTTCCATCACCCTCTAGTAATTGCCATCCTGGCGGTATAACGTAGTCCGTATCGGGGACACCATTTGCAAAATCGCCGTTTATGACTAGGTTGCCCGGGTTGCATATAGGTGGTGACAGACAGCAAATGTCGCCCTGTGGATACTTTAGTTGTGTGAGAGTGGATGATGGGGTCACTCCGCGAGGCCCCTCAATCTGCTTTGTTGGATTCTGTGAATGAAATGCTGACAGCCGCCGCCCCTTTAAAATATTGTATTTGGTCGTATACGTGCGATCGGTTGTAGACATTCCCCCTCTACAGTATAGCAGCTAAAGTTTCATAGCAAAAGAAGGATCTATTTCTTAGATGCCTTTGCTTTCTTCATTGCCATGAGTTGCGTATAGGAGATCGGTCCCTGTCGGACACTTCCCAAGTAGGTATTTCCGGCAGTCAATGCTGTCAATGTTGCATTATCGATAAGGGGTCCTTTTCTGTATATAGTTCTTGCACAGCACGGCACGGCATTTCCACCGGGACCACCACCGCCGCCACCCCCTGTAATCGTTAGCTCATAAAGAGTGATATTGTAACTGCCTGTATTGCGTAGATAGATCGTATATATGCCAGGAGTAGTGGCGGCTGTAGTTGAAATAACACCGGTATCTGAATCCAATTCAATTGACGCATACGAATTTGAATCACCGTCTGCAATCCGTAAAATGGTATACGATCTTCCTGGGACTATGGCTGCGGGGGTTGCAGCTGCGGATCCAGCCGGAAATGAAGCCGCGAATATCCGTTTTAACGATGGGGATCCCCCTGTATCAATGTTTGCGATCGTGTAGGGAGTATAGCCCATAGTGGTTAATTCATACGGCTCATCTACAATAGTTGCAGTCCATATAGTTCCAGGTAAGAGTGCACTAGAGGCATTTACTGGATTCCATGTCCCGGCAACTCCTCCTATTGACCCCGCCTCCGAAAAACAGGTTAGAGGGATGTCTGCAGTGCCGCCGATGATATAGCCATTACTGTCTACTACAGTTCCAACTGTATAACAATTTGTGATTGTACAATCAGTAGGACCGGGGCCTATAATACCTCCTGCTCCTGCTGCTATGGAGCCAACACTATAACAATTGGATATGGATATATTAACTGCTTGGTACCCAGCAATACCCCCTGCCCCTGATGCAAGAGCACCCCTGCTATAACAATTAGTAATTGTTAAGGGTCCATAAATTCCACAATTAGTACCGCAAATTCCACCACCAGAGCCACTTATATCCCCCGTTGAATAACAATTTGTTATTGTTGCATTGCTTGTAGCACTTCCTAGAATGCCGCCGCACGCACTATTACTACTAATGGTTCCTGTAGTCCAACATGATTCGCAGGTAATACTTCCACCATCGGTACCCGCAGCTGCACCTGCAATACCGCCTGCCAAGCTACCGGGCAGACCAATAGAACCTGATGAGGAACACCCTATGAGTGTAAGGTTTGCTCCTGCGCCATACGCAGCTACTGCACCTACAATGCCTCCTCCATTGCCCTCGATTGGACCCTCTGAAGAACAGTTTACAATGTAATTATTGGCAGCCACCTTACCAAAATGACCTTGACCTATCCAGCCACCGCCACTCCCGTATAGACTCGAATTGGCTGCATTTACCGTCAAGTTATAAATATAAATGTTGCTTTTGCCATCGGTTGATTCAGTGCCATTTTGAACAAGACCCTGATAATCTTGTACACCATCGATCGTAATAATCGGTCGGCTTCCATCATTCTTGAGCGAAGCGCTGCCAAATTGGATGTGACTTGAACCACAGAAAAAAAAGTCATTTACGGAGGGAAATGAGATATCTGTCACGAATTCTACAGTTAGGAGGTTTCCTGTGTCTGAATTTGCAATACCCGCGGGTGTACTAAGTGGGGTCCATGATAACTGATTATCAGTACTGTACTGAACAATTCCGCCCTCCTGCTTAATATATATGGTTGTGCCCCCTGCGCCTGTTATAGTAATCGGAATGATTAGTTGATATTCAGTAATATTATAACTGCCATTGTTTCGCAGATAAATTGTGTAGGTCCCAGGAACTATTGGTCCTGTTATCGAAATAACACCGGATGATAGATCGATTGTAATTGAACTATGGGAAGCCGGATCACCGCCTGAAATATCCAATATAGTATAGTCTTTATCTGATACAAGCGCTGCATCAGTTGATGTATCTATTGTAAGTAACGCTGATTTGCTGCGGTTTAGAAATGGAGTATCTCCATCAACTATTTTAATATTTTGGACATCATACGGAGTATAGCCCATATTGAATAATTCATAGGGCTGATTTGTAACTGTTTCTACCCATGTAGTGCCTATGATCGGTGCTGGGCGACCTAGTAGAACATTGAGCGTATTTGCTGAACTCCATGGCCCTGCAGGTATTTCTAGTGCCTCGGCATAGCAATAAGGTGGGACAACATAGCTGCTGCCAATTATATACCCTTGGTCTCCTACTACAGTTCCGACTGTGTAACAATTTGCGATTGCGAACGCCGTGCTATTGGTCGTCCCAATAATACCTCCAGCCGTTGAGGCTGTCATATTGCCAAGAGAATAACAGTTGGATATAGATACATTTCGTGCATCACCTCCTCCTATGCCTCCCGCGTATTCTCTAATTAAACCTTCGCTGTAACAACCTGTAATCGATACATGTCCACCACCATCTCCACACGCACGGCCGCAAATTCCGCCACCGCTTTGACTTATTTCACCCTTAGAATAACAATTTGTTATTGTTGCATTTGTTGCATTGGCCCCGATTATACCGCCCCCGGCGGTGTCAATCCGCCCTTCACTCCAACAAGAGTTACACGTAACACTTCCACCATTGAAACCTGCCATTATTCCTGCAATACCTCCGCCATTAACATCAATAGAACCTGATGAGGAACACCCTATGATTGTAAGACTGGCATCTGGCTGCGCGGCAGCGTTGGACCCCACAATACCCCCTCCACTGGAGGAAATAGGACCATCTGAAGAACAGTTTACAATATAATTATTTGCAGCCCCGATTCCATAATCTTCTTGACCAATCCAACCGCCAGACCCCATCATGCCGCTAAAGAGTGTACTACCGTTGAGTGTAGTCACAAATAAGTTATAGATATAGATATTGCTTTGGGAGTTTTGAATCAACCCAGGATAACTAGGTACACCGTTGATTGTGATGACTGGTCGACTCCCATCGTAGTTGAGTTCGGTGCTGCCAAATTGAATGTTGGATGACCCGCAGATGAAGTAGTTATCCGTTGAGGAAAATGTAAAATCTGAAAAAAAATTCACTATGAGAATACCTGCACCAGGAGTTGTATTTACGACAGTAGTTGGGAAAGCAAACGAGGTCCATGCCTCCTCATTATCATTTCTATATTGAAAATCATCGCCTTCCTGCTGAATATATACGATTGTGCCACCTGCACCGGATATAGTCTGGATAGGTACCGTTAGTTGGTATTGGGTAATGTTATAACTACCAATGTTGCGAAGATTAATTATGTAGGTGCCAACGGCAGTTTCAGCTGTTGTCGAAATCACTCCCGTTGTGGAATCGATCTCAATTGAACTATAGGAAGCGGGTACACCGCCTGAAATATCTAATATTGTATAGGCTTTATCCGATACGATGGCCGCCTCAGTTGAGTTACCGGCTTTTACTACCGCAGAAGCACTTCGATTTAGACTTGGCGTGTAAGTTATTTCGTCTTCATTCAGAGTTAACGTGATATTTTCCAGAATATACGGAGTATAGCCCATGTTGAATAATTCATAGGCCTGGTTTGTACCTGTGCCTACCCAGGTAGTTCCTACAATCGGTAAAGGGAATCCTTGGAGCACTGTATTGGCATGCCCTGAGATCCATGATCCGGGAACTCCCCCCATTGATCCCGCTTCTGAATAACAGGAGTCGGGGATATCCCCACTAGAGGCAATTATATACCCTTCATTAGCTCTCCCAACCGTATAGCAATGAGTGATCGTATATCTAGTGCCACCAGGCCCTATGATACCTCCCGAGCCAGAACCACCACTATCTCCAAGAGAATAACAATTGGTTATAGTTACATCTACTGAGTCATCTCCCACTATACCTCCGCTAAAACTACCAATTCTACCTGTACTATAACAACCTGTAATTGTTGTGTTGATACAAAGGCGACCGCAAATTCCGCCGCGACCAGCACTGCCTCCAGTTATATCACCCGTTGAATAACAATTAGTTATAACTGAATTTATTGCATTCTGTCCTATAATACCACCCCCCGCGTCGCCAATCACGCCTTCACTCCAGCAAGAGTTGCATGTGATACTTGCATTCGAACCTGCAATTCCTCCTGCACTTTGACCAATTAACCCATACGAAGAGCATCCGATAAGTGTAAGACATACTCCTGGGCCATTCCCTGCTGCGTATCCTACAATGCCTCCTCCATTATTTGGAATAGGACCATCTGAAGAACAGTTTATAATGTAATTATGAGTCGTCTCTAGTGCGAAAATTGATTGACCAATCCATCCGCCACCTTCAGCAAGTTGGCTGCTACTTTCTGCAACAGTCACGGTCAAATTATAGACGTGGATATTGCTTTTGCCTGCTTCGTCATTTGTTCCGTTTTGGATCAGACCGGGATAGTTATTTACACCGTTGATCGTGAAGACTGGTCGACTCCCATCTTCCCTGAGGGCTCTGCTGCCGAATTGAATGTGGCTTGACCCGCAAATGAAGTAGTCGGTTGTGGACGCAAGTGTAAAATTTGTTACAAATTCTACAGTGAGGATACCAGCAGTAGGCGTATCATTTGTAACAGTTATAGGTGTGTTTTTTGTTGTCCAAGCATATTCTTCATTTGGTCTATACTGAATAAGCCCATTATTCTGCCGAATATACATGGTTGTGCCACCTTGGCCTACTATAGATGACATTTACTACTAATAAATTATAAATAAATTGGTTTGCCCATCCGGCAGATCTAAACAGCCGATATTTCTACATGCTTAATGGGCGATTTGGATTTTGTGATAGAAATTCTATCTGATTTAGAAGAAAAATCAGAAGAAGAATTAGATACCAAGATCCGCTACTGGTGGGCCCCAGGATCTTGTCGTGGACCCTTTTGTCGTGACGTTATCGAATTTACCGAATCCAGCATTACGTTCGATGGATATTTCTACGATTCGGACCCACAGCAGTTGCCCCAGCGGCGGATTCTAAAACTGTTGGTACCCGATTATGTTGCAGGGCATCGAACTTATATGAAGCAATTAGCCATCTATCATGTTGAAATCTACGAAAAGATAGAAGGCGCGGATACTTCTGTTTCTGGCGATGATGGCATCTGTTTCTTTCCTTCTAATCAGATCACTCTCAAGTTCCGAGTGCTGCATAAAGATTTTGATGAAGCTGAGGAAAAACGAATTATGGCAGATCTTCAACCCCTGCTCAAAGTCTACAGAGGCTATTAGCCCGTTCTTTGTTCTTTGTTCTTTACTAATTTCATAGCTGCTGCAACCCTGAAACTAGTAATTTATGATTTTGGAAAGTGTTAGACAACCGGATAAGAGGGATCCATCAGAATGCCGCACTGCCCCGCACCGCCGTTATAAGAAGAGCCGCGGCCTAGGCGGATGTAGCCCTCCTCACCCCACGTGGGGCCCCAGGAGTTCTTTACCTTATAGTAATCCGCGCCCGAATCCGTCCCATAGCCGACTGCAAGTACACCGTGATCAAGACTCGTTCCACAGGCACCCGTCATCACACCACCGCTGTAGAACTGGAAAGTATTCTGATCGGCTTCGACTGCTACGGAGACAGGCTGCTGGTTGATAGCCGTCATGAGGGCCGTGTCGGAATTGGGGGTCACATCAACAAAAGAGGAGAGGGTCGCATAGGCCTTCTCTGCCTTCTTGCATGGCCCGTCCGTCGCCATGTAGGGATAAATAGACTCAGAGGTGATGCCGTCATTGTTGATAATATACTCGAAAGCATAGTCCATCAGGCCGCCGTTGCAGCCCTGGTTGCCTTCGGGGCCTGAGCAATCGACCAGCTGCTGCTCAGAAAGACTGACAAGCGTCTTGTTGGCCAGGAAGTGCGCTCCCTCGACGGAGCCAGTGGTGGAAAAGGCCCAGCAGGAGCCGCACTGGCCCTGGTTCTTAACAGGGGTGACCGCACCCTTCTGCGTCCAGTCGACGGAGGCAGGGAGAGCCGTGGGATAGAGGATCTGTGTTGGAAGGTGAAACTTGTTATCCGTGTAGCCGCCCGTAACATACAGCTCCCCGAACTCGGGCCCCGTCAAATCCGCAAACTGATTGAGGCCCATGGACCAGGAAGCACTGCCATTGACGTTGTGCTCATTGATACGCTGCAAATTGTAGTTGAAAATGGACTCGCGGACTTCGAGTTCCGCTGGGCCACTGTAGGTCTTGTTGTACTGGGCGGCCCAGTCAGAGAAGGTTGACATGATAATAGCAAAGCAGAGAGGGGCCGTCATTCTATACTATATAGATCGCTGCGACGCTTTAGGCTGTTATTTACGCCGAGTCTTTCTGTACCGATGCGCTCTTGATTTCCTTCTGTGTGATCTTGATTGCAACTGCGAACGTGACCCACCTTTTGCCGAATCTTTAACAATAGGGAGAGGCCACATGGCCGTCAATAAATCGCCGACAAATTTGTACCGATAAGAATAAAATTGCGAAAAATTGTTAGACGTATGTAAATTCTTGGGTCGCTGCCTGTTTATTTGTTGATTCTCGAAATGGGCATATTCAAACATTTTATAGATGTATAAATTGGCAGAAATATATACATCATTGAGTCCAAAGGGGCCCATCTTAGATTCAGTTGGTAGCACATTCAATATTATTTTATAAGAACCTGGATCCAATGAGGAGTCAGGCATATCATAGATGCCGTAATATATATGGAAAGAGGCTGTTCCATCTTTGAGTGTTACAGTTGTGCGAAATACGTTAATTGGCATTTTTACAGTCTCCTCATTATAATCCAGCGGTATTTCAAGTTGGCCACGACTCTCAGAAGGTGCATCCACCAATTTAAAAAAATGTTCCATATATTCCGAAAAACTAGAAACAACCTTTCTATAGAGATCTTCAGTGGATAAGGTAGATTCGTATAAGTCAAAAAGCTCCTGCATTTTTTTTATGTAAGGGGTGGTGGGGACAGCCTTGCGAATAGCGGCTTCCGCGGAATAAATGTTTTCAACTGTATTCAAAAAACAATGATCATTACAGACTATGTTAAATGGTTCAAATACGGGGTGCCTATATTCACGCGCAGGAACCGGTTGCAGATTAAGTACGGGACTTCCAAATTCATCAAACTCAGTTGGCGGAGATTTATAGCCCAACTCATTTAACAGTCTATTATAATAATCTGTACCGAATCGCGCTGTGCAAAGGAATAAAAAGTCTTCGCAGGATGCCTTGGGTAGCCGTGAATAATGTTTTGTGAAAAATATTTGAAGATCCATGTGAATTTGTGTCGTAGTAATATAATTTTTGCCTTTTGCGATAAGAATATCCCCTTTCCGATGTACATTGACCAATAGGCGCCAGAGACCTTCTGATTTAGACTGATACGCGGCGGTAAGATCGGGGCCGCAGCGATATATGAGTATTAAATGACTAGAGCCCAGGATAGCTTGATACAAGAGGGTGCTGGGGGTATCGTCGATTACGATTGTTGGGGCACCTACTGGATCTGCCAATAAGGCCTCCCGTCCCACTGCATTTAATGCCTGGTGATCACGAATCCGTGCCGCTGCCTTTTCTGCGTATCGGACCTGTCTAGCAGCCAATAAGGAGGCTTCCCATGCTTCGTAGGCTCCTGGCGGAGCTTCTGCCTTAATTTTTGCCAGTTCTTCATCTACTTCCTTATTGGCTTCTATATGATCTGCACCAGCCTTCCGTGACCGAAACAGGGGAGGCGAGCTGCGCTGTTTTTCTATATAGCGCCGTTCTCTCTCTGCTGCAATGGATTCTTCTGTCTTGTAGGGGTCGGGCGGTGTCCAGGGGGCCTCCATTACTGGTTATGGGGGATTTTTAACCGATGAATGACAATATCTAAGGAATCGCCAATTCAATTATCTATATGCCTGACTGGATTGATAACACCATTACACTGACGGGTACTGCGGCTGAGATCAAGGCGCTGTTTGATATCAGATTCGATTTTGAGAAGATCTTACCTGCACCGGCCGATATTACGGATAGCAACAAGATCGTCGATTGGCACTACCAGCACTGGGGCACCAAGTGGGAGGCAGATGTGGAGGAGATTCTGTATGAACCGGGGTCCACTACCATGAAGATCTTGTGCCGCACCGCGAACGGTGCTCCCTACGGCATCTTGGCCTATCTGACACGGGAGTCATCGACGCTTCGCATCCAGCATGTATGTGAACAGGGGAACGGGATGGTGTTAGGTCATATATCCTATGCAGAAGGTCGGCTGGATGGCGGAGAATTCTATCCAGGCATGTATTCCGCAGGAGCCTTGCGAACCTTTGCCGCGGCCAATCCCTGGTTTCATGCGGAAAATTTCATCACGATGATGCGGGAATTTGGCTATCCTGATGTGGAGGGAAGTGAAGAAGTGGCACTGCGGCCGATGTGCGCAACCTTCGAGGAGTATGTTGCGGCCTAGTAAAAATCTGCGTTTATTGTAAATGAATGACGAAGCCCTAATTTTGCAATCATTCTTGGCATCGGCACCTAATGATTTTTTTGAGGGGTTTGTTAATTGGCTCCAATATTTTAATAATGTAGGCTCGAAATCATTGGTAGCTGCGTACAATTCAGGCGGGTTTGTTACCCAGAATTTTATTTATGTCATATATTCCCGTGTTCGCACTATGCCCCTTGATCAACAGAGAAATGAAATACGAGATGAACTAAAAGTACACGTAAATCCTGATCCGCTTCCTCAGCAGGGTGGAAAGAGATTTCGTCGTAGTCGTCGCCGCCGTCAGTCCCGGCCTCGCCGTAGATCTACTCGGAGGATGTAAGGGGATTCTACCCTTCTCTTCCTGTTATTAAAAAAATTGACGGCTGATAGGGTCGAAGGGTTTTAGCTGCACGATGAATACGTCAATGATGAACACTGATCCTGTGATGTTGAAGGCAACTAAGGCAGAAAAGGCAGCAAAGACAGAAAAGACAGTAAAGGCAGAAAAGGCAGCAACGCCATGGGCCCTCTTCAAGGAGCGTGTGCAGACAGTGACCGGTCTCTCCCGCAGCGCAGCTCGGCACTTTGCGACTTTCTTGCGGGAGCGCAAGGGCACTGCGTCATGGCTCGATGCCGAAATGGCTCCGCTTATTCCAGTGTGGAAGGAAGCTGCGGCTCTGGAGCCCAAGAAGGAAAAGAAGGTGATGACCAAGGGGTCAAAGGATTCAGAAAGCGATGATGATGAGGAAGAGGATCCGACGGCTTCTACTCCTGCTGCTGCACCTGCTGCACCTGTTGAAACTGCATCTGCACTCGAATTCCATCTTCTGGAGGCCAAGAAGAAGGTGGCGTCGGCTACGGGGATTGCAACCAAAGCAGATGCCGATGCAGCAAAGGCGGGGGCCAAGGCAGAGGAGGCTATGAAGGTGGCTCTTGAGCTAAAGGTCAAATCGGACAAGGCAGCGGCAGAGGCAGCGGATGCTCGGGCTTTTCTCGTGGCTTCACAAAAGGAGGCGGATGCCAGGGCTGCGGCCTTTGCGGCATTTGAGAAGGCAGCAACCCCTTCTCCTGCTGCAGCTGCTGAAGCCTCAGAATCAGATCCGCTTCATGTGAAGCGCAAGAAGATTCCAAAGCATATCAAAACGCTTGTGTGGAATAAGTACATGGGCGTGGATACGGCCCAGTCCGATTGTGTCAGCTGCCGTTCTGTGAAGATCACGAATCGCAGTTTCCACTGTGGCCACGTCATCGCCGAAAGTAAGGGCGGTGATATGAACATTAACAATCTGCGGCCAATTTGCGATGCCTGTAATGGATCGATGGCAACCAGGAGTATGAACGAATTCACGAAAGAGTTTTTCGGGTGGACAGTGTAGCGCAGTGTAATAGCCCATGCAATCGGACGGCCGTGCAGTGGACAGTGTAGCGCTCACCTGCTGTGATCAATCGGCTGAACTGTGTAAAGTGCCCACCCTTGATCTGCCGTGATCAATTGAAGGAAAGAAGTTGATACTTTTTTGGCATTTAATCTAAAGTACAGCCCCAGTATATAGTGAAGGGATGCTGACTACAGTTTTTGTGTTAATCTGTATTGGTCTGATTGGCGCAGGGCTCTTTACGGCAGGGATTGTCATTTCGATGTCGGTCTTAGTGGCAGTGGGGATTTCTCTGATTGCCCTCGCTATTATCGGAATGATTTTGAACTACGTGTTTAGTCCAAGACCAACTATTACAAACGTTCATAATCCAATTCCTTATAGCACCAACAACATGAATACGATGAAGCGCAATAAGTCTGATACTGATTTAGAGCTAATAAATCGGCAGTCTGCATCAAATGAAGCAACAGATAGTGCCTTAGTTTAGACAAAGATAGCCAAGGTAGGTTTCAATGATGTCAAGAGATGTAGGGAATATCCATCCAGGCCTGTGTGAAGAATGATCTTTTTGGTTACATCAATGATCCCTTCACCATCAAAGGAATAGGTTTCACACCCCGTTGTGAGTTTGACCTTGCAAGGCAGTCTCCCTTCCGCATGGAGGCCTTCAATGATTTCCTGTGCCTTCTTCGAATTCTTTTCAATGATCACCAATGCACGGTGACCCGTCATAAGAAACTGCAGGATGACCTCCTTCTTTTCAGCTGGGGATCCTGCTATCCAATAATCAAGCGGCATCTATGATTTGTTTTCGTTGGATCTTCTTATATCATATTTTCATTTCGATAAAACATCATATTGCTCTTTCGTTATACAATTCATTGCGAATAATTTATCTATGCATTCATAATCTTTGTGTAAATGCTTTTTAAGTAACTCATATCCTGCCGCAGATAAATATTTATCGGCATCTGAATTATTTTTTGCGTGAATCATATTATTAGTTATATCAAAGACGGTTTTAACATCGGCATCAAAATTTTCTTGCGTGATGACGCCGAGTATACTTTCTTTTTTACATGTTTTTAAAAAATCGCTCAAATAATAATCAATGTTTTCATGAATATGATGAATGTATTGTTTATTGAATATTTCAATATTCTCCGCTAAATTATTAACCGAGCCGTACGTAATTAATGCGGCCTTCTCGCCAGGAAATCTATTTTCTTGACTTTTATCTGTTACAACTAATTTGTATCTCCAGTTAAATGCTGATATAAACCGCGAAATAGGATTTCTTATTAAAATTACATATTTATCGGTACGTTTGAATTCAGGTTTATCTATATGAACAGACCGATGTGATATGCGATGGCTTTTTAGTAAGGTTGTTACAGAGGAACCACCGCATTTACCTATGTGAATAACTGTAAGAACCATGCCCGTAATATACAATATTAAAATAGCGTTGCTATTATGAACTAGCGTGACAGTCATGGTTTGGGGGAACATATATTCATATATTTTCAAAGAATAAATTAGATGCATCTGTGGCCTGTGCTGCTGATGATGACTGGTGCCGTATCCTTGTTCCAAACCTATAATGGGGACATTGACGGAAATGTCTGCACAGGTGTTACACCGGTGTCAACGGGCAACATTACAGCCCTTGCACCAACGAATGCGGCATCAGGAAATATAGGAATTCAACAATTAGCGTTTCAGGCCGTAGGCAACGGCTATGTCTATTCCGGGGCGCCCATCACAATCAACGGGTTCACTGGAACCTATGCGAACACGTGTTGTTCGTGCGACGCAATTGGGCAGTCGATCAACGGGGGATTTTCGGAATGCGGGTTGACATGGTGTGGTGGAGAGGAGAATCAATGGCAGTATCTTGATTTTTCTGGTACGGGGCTTTCTATTCAACAAAATTCAACACTGACAATTAACTTTCCGACGTCGGTGCCGATTGCACCAAATGCGAATGGCGACCCGATCTTCTCTATTTCGTACAACCTGATTCCCTTATCGCTGTCGCCATCGCCGTCACCGTCGCCATCACCAACAGAATCTAGGTCGTCCAGTGTAACTGCTAGTCCTACTAGTTCCGCCAATGTAACTGAATCAATGAGCTCTATTAGTCCAACTGAATCTAGGAGCCCCACTAGTTCCGCCAGTGTAACTGAATCAATGAACTCTATTAGTTCTTTTAGTCCAACTGAATCTGCTAGTCCTACTAGTTCCGCCAGTGTAACTGAATCAATGAGCTCTATTAGTTCTTTTAGTCCAACTGAATCTAGGAGCCCCACTGGTTCCTCCAGTGTAACTGCTTCTATCAGTTCTTTGAGCCCAACGGGGTCCTCTAGTGTAACTGAATCCATGAGCCCTACTGGTTCCTTTAGTCTAGCTGCATCTATAACTCCTAGTGATTCACTGACCGCAAGTATCACTGGTTCTGGAACAATATCTAGCTCTGAAACCATGTCAGTTACTGCAAGTCCTTTCGCAAGTCCTTTCGCAAGTCCTTCCATAAGTCAAAGTCCAGGCCCTGGATCTCAATCACCATCGGCAACACAATCGGCAACACCATCGGCAACCCGAAGTCCTGCAGGTATTTGTTACTCAGTAACCAGACTCTATGGTCAACTGACTGTGCTAGGTTCTTATTACTATATTCTCCCTGGCTTCAACGTAACGCAGCCGTATGGTTCTGGATTTATTTCTATGGGAAACTTTGTTGGTTGTTCTATGATCGGTGCCACGTGCAAGTGTTCCTATACGCAAGGATCCACAGTTGCAGGATGCAGCGGCCGACGTAATTCCTATATTACCTATTCGTATGGATCCACTGATGGCTACAGCTTTGTAAATGAGAGCCCCACGTGCTCCTATAATTTTTTAGGGGTTATCGCTGTATCACCATCTATCTCAGCCTCTGTATCTATCTCCCCATCTGTAACGGCCTCATCATCAAAGGCACCTATGACGTGCAGTGTGATGGATCCTGCATCAATTGTGGATGAGGACGGGGTACCCCTAGTAACTGCTGGGTATACAGTTTCCCGACTCCTTCAGAATCCTCCTTCAACATCCATGTTCTGGAATCCAACCTACGACTGGAATCCTGCTGCAAGATCTGTCTATCACGTGACTCTTTCCTTCGTGACACCGGCACCGATCTATTCCTGTGAGTGGTGGGCCAACACAGACGGTACACATTCACCTACCGGTTTTCAGTTCTATGATGGCACCTCATTGCTGTATCAGACTCCAAGTTTCACAACCTCTCTTCGAAATAACATGTATTTATTCCCATTTTCTACAAATCCAATGATTAGCAATGTTTCTGCAACGATATACAAAAGCACAACGTGGCAGATTCAGGCGTATGCGCTTCGATGTTGGACGTGTGCACCTGCATCTGTTACACCTACAGTCACAGCAAGTCCCACTACGTCAGGTTCCCCCAGTCTATCTATCAGCGCTACTCGGTTTCCTTCCCCTTCGCGCACCATTTCACCGGCTGCCACACCATCTCCTACTAGTACACCTCTTACACGCCCCGTTCTGATTGCAGATTCTGCCACAGATATATCCCCTGTTCAAGGGTTTAATGGGTGGTATTACAACTATTATGACGCCGCAAATGTGGTACGCCCCATGCCTTATTATGGAACAAATACCCTTGTTGCAGCGGGTTCGTATTGGCAAATCCAAAATTCGGTGTGTATTATTGGAAATACACTTCTGCATCCAGCGCACAGCAGTAATTGTTTCACTACCTTTCAGGGAAACTGTAAGCCAACCATCGTTTGGAATAATACATATGCTAATAATAATACACTCTACATAGTTTCCTATACCGCATCTCATCCATCCAATTATCCTGGTACTAATGGCGTCAAAATAACCTTGAAATACAATGATAATGTGGTAAGTAGTCTATCTCCTACGTTTAATATAGCACAAACGAATTATTCATTCTATAATCTATCTTCTTTGGAACTATCGCTTGATCCGATTGCTCATTGTGATTCAGATAATACTACTTACAATCTTAAAATATATCAATACCAACTCTATCCTTCTGTCAGTCCCTCTTTAAGTAACACTGTTTCTGTGAGTCCATCTGCCTCTATTTCCATCTCTAGCATTCCAACAGCTACAGTCAGCCCTACACTTTCAGTGTCATCCTCCTACTCTACTTCCCCTACGGCTTCAGATCTTCCACTTACCATATGCCAGGCTGCACTTGGACTCCAAGGGGCATTGGAGAAGGTAACAGGGGATGTTCTCTACTATATTAAACATTTCGTTAATATTTATCATTTTAGGGGTATTGGCATACCTGATATGTTTATTGGAAATTATACGGGAGGGCCGTGTACTGAAACAGCTACCACCTGCAGTTGCACCTACGGTCCTGGATTAGCAGTTGATGGATGCCCTGGAGGGCGCTGGGGCACGATTAATTATCAGTTTGGAATGTCAACCTATACAACATTCTTTCGTCAATACCCTGCGTGTCATTATCATTTTTCTGGCAGTATTGGTATTATGTCGCCATCACCTCCTATTACCTCCACACCTAGCTCTTCTGTATCTGTGACACCCACGCAGACGGCAAGTTCTTCGTCTAGCGGATCACTGACGCCTTCGACCACGCAGTCAGCATCGATGTCTGGATCGCTACTTGCAAGTCCATCTGTCACACGTACACTTCGCATGACTAGTTCGATCTCTCCATCAATTACTCTATCTGCCTCTGTATCTAAAACTTCATCCGTCACTCTTACCTTGTCTGAAAGCTCGACGATGACCCCCTCAATTACTCTTTCAGAATCATTAACCAGGTCGCCGTCCATTACCCTTTCTGTTACTCTATCGCCATCTATCTCTACTACTCTATCAGTATCTCCTTCTGCAACTCTTTCTGAAAGTCCTTCTGAAAGTCCTTCTGAAAGTCCATCGATAACTCTGTCAAAAAGTTCATCAAAAAGTCCTTCTGAAAGTTCATCGATTAGTCCATCGAAAAGTTCATCAGTTAGTAAATCGAAAAGTCCTTCTGAAAGTTCATCGATTAGTCCATCGAAAAGTTCATCAGTTAGTAAATCCAAAAGTTCATCGGGTAGTTCATCTGTTAGTTTATCTGTTAGTTCATCAATTCATCCATCGGGTAGTTCATCAACAAGTCCATTGCAAAGTTCATCGGCTAGTCTATCTGCATCCCAGACTATAACAGGGTCGCCAAGTCATTCTGCTGCTGTAACAGGGACACCGCTTGTCTATTGTATCCCTTATCCTTCTTCAACGCCAACAGCCTTCGAAACACCAACCTCTACGCCACTGGTAATGATCACCCCGTGGCCGACCAATGGATCTGCATCAGCCTCCACATCGCCCTTTTTTATGTTAGTGCCATATCCTTCGTCTTCCACTATTCCCTTCATTATTAATGGAACCTCCGTCATAGATTCGTTCGACCCAACACCTACAATTGTAACGGGAGTAGCAGTAGGAGCTCTTGGTATTGGCTCCGTTGCTGTCCTATTTCAGTATCTCAAAGCACCGCTCAAAGCACCGCCCAAAGAGACTTCAAACCCGGATACAGAGGAAGAAGATCAAATACAACTAGAGAACACCGAAGTTCACATGCCCGACGCTGTCACCTACTTGTGTATCAACACCGCTGACCTAGAGGATATCAAACTGATTTTAACAGCCTTTAAGAAACGATTTCATGTCATGCTGGACAATTAATTTCAGCCGCCCTAGTAAATGGCGGCAGCTGGGGCCAGTTCAAACATCCTGCAAATCAATCGCCCCGTTGCATATATTCCGGGTCAAACACGCAGTACATGCGTGGCGGATGCCCTAGAAACTATTTTATGCTATGCCGATGTTGTCCGGCATATTTTCTTGGACCCCTTCGAAGCCTGGTTAACTCCAGAAAGAGCCGAAGGCCTCTCCGAATTTAATGAGGAGTACCGTGCGTTTATTAGAGATAATTACGATAATTCTGCATATGTTCGCAATGTTCTTATTCGTTATTTGAATCGTCAAACACTCGAACTCAAGCCGTTCACAAAAGGCTCAGAATTAAGAAGAACTGCTAGTCAGAATTTCTCCAGAGGTGTTTTTGCGAGGTATAATTTAGACCAAAATGTGATTCGGCTTAATCCCACCGCATTTAATGACGACGTTTATGAAAACTGTACTACAAATATGGCAGTAATAAAAAAATTACTACCAGGTATTTCCATTTTTCCCAGAAACCCGCCTCTTCGTGCAGATTGGAAAGAGACATTAGTTGCACTGAATCTCCTTATTTGGCTCCATGACCCTGAACATTTTCATGCTATATCAATGATTCGGAATAATGGTAGCTGGTATTTGTGTGACGATGCCTTTGGAGTAGCATATCAAATCCCCGCTGAATTTACGGATCATTTAGTTCATTCTATAGTGCTGGGCAAAAGGATAGAGGAAATTTTTAAGCCAGGAGTAGGAGGGTATCTTGTTGTAAATGGTGTTGCTGTCCTGGACATACCTCGTGATTATAATCCTGAAACAGCCCACAAGGGGCCTCTTGTAGTAGGAAGTCAGAAGCATGTAGCGGATAATGTAGGATCAGCACGTGTTGATGAATATGTTAAAAAAGCCGGCTCAAATGATCATGTTTGTTTTTTTGTTGATTCTACAGCTCCGCTATTAACAGAGGCTGATATGGGTTTGTTACGGATTAAAGCAGATGAACTACAACGGGATCTCATTGAAACGAAAGGCCCTTCCCCTAGTATTGTATGGCAGCAATTATATGACGCTATTTCTAATGAAAGGATCGCGGAGGCTCTCCATCTTATACAGTCTGGGGCTGATTTAAGATATAAAAAATTTGCTGAAAATGGTCTGACGATCCTTCATTTGGCTTGTAAAAAGGGTATGGAAGTGGTTGTGGGAGCCATACTGGATTCTCCCCTTCATAAAGATGTAAATGCAAAAGACTATGAGGATAATACCCCCTTGATGTTTGCAGCCGAACACGATAATGTTAATCTAGTCAGAAAACTTCTACAAAATGGTGCCAACATTAATGATAAAAATAAACACGCTGAGACTGCCCTCTGTATAGCTTGTAAAGTTAAGAATCCCCGTGTAGCTCTATTTCTCTTAGATGTGGAAGGAATCGATTTTAACCAAGGAAATCCAATGGCGTTGATTGAGGAGGATGAGATCACTATGGCGCCGGTCAAAGCAGTTCTTCTAAAAAAAGGAGCTAATCCAGAGGCTGAAACAACATATGCCTATGGCGACGACTCACTACGAGCCCTAGATCATCAACTATATGCGGCTATACATGCAAATGATTCTACACAAGCAATTCGGTTACTTGCACGGGGGGCAACTTATTCCACAAAGGCCCTCAATGAAGCTATAAAGAAACGATTGGTGGGGGTAACATTGGAATTAATCAAAATTGCCGGATCAGATATAAATACAGATTATAAATCCCGTACTCCTCTGGGTGTAGCTGCTATGACAGGCCCGGTAGATCTTCTTGAAAAGTTACTTGAAGCAGGAGCAGGTATTAATGGGTTATCAAGGGATATGTATAGTAGTGAACAGATGTCTACCCCCCTCTACTGGGCCTGTAAATGGCGGAGGGAAAAGGAGGCACTTTTTCTTATTGAACGCGGTGCTGATGTAACTATTAGCAATCCAATTACTTTGTTTCGAGGTGATC
>Ga0209597_1000579_pt1 | contig 24222 bp, 21 predicted proteins | sample M_140625_MF_Meta_FD_187316 | JGI IMG/M metagenome (GOLD analysis project Ga0209597, IMG submission 187316) | Freshwater microbial communities from Lake Montjoie, Canada to study carbon cycling - M_140625_MF_MetaG (SPAdes) (version 2) | ecosystem: Environmental > Aquatic > Freshwater > Lake... | reverse complement strand
AAGGCGGCAATCTGAATTTGTGAGACCTAAGGATTGACTGCAAAAGGTAGCGGCGGCGAGGCCTGACCGGGAATCATGGTGGCATGAACCAGTTGAGCCTCGCGAACGGTTTCGAACGATCCACCAAGCGCACGCGCCGGCAGGTATTCCTCGAGGAGATGCTCGCCGTCGTCCCGTGGGACGCCCTTGTCGCCCGGATTGCCCCGTTCGCCCCGGCGGGGACCACGGGACGCCCGCCGTACCCGGTTCTGGTGCTGCTGCGGGTCCACTTCCTGCAGCAGTGGTTCTCGCTTGCTGATGAGGCGGTCGAGGAGGTCTTGCACGACATCCCGGTCTACCGGGCGTTTGCGGGCATCGACCCCGGGGCCACCGGCATCCCGGACGCCACCACCATCCTGCGCTTCCGCCACCTCCTCGAGCGCCACGACCTGGCCGTGGCCCTCCTCCAGGAGGTCAACGCACTGCTTGAGGCGCGTGGCCTGATGGTCCGCCGGGGCACGCTGGTCGATGCGACGATCGTCGCAGCCCCGAGTTCGACGAAGAACCGGACTGGCACGCGGGACCCGGAGATGCACCAGACCCGGAAGGGGAACCAGTGGTTCTTCGGCATGAAGGCGCACATCGGGGTCGATGCGGACTCCGGCCTCGTCCACACGGTGGTGGCAACGCCGGCCAACGTGCACGATCTCGCGGTGGCAGGTTCGCTGCTGCATGGCCGGGAGGTGGTGGTCCACGGGGACTCGGGATACCGGGGCATCGCCCGCTGGTGCGACACCCCCGGCGTGGCGTGGATGGTGGCCATGCCACCGGGCAAGCGTCGGTTGCTGGCTCCGGGGTCGGCCGAGGCGGTGGTGGAGCGGGCCAAGGCCTCGGTCCGCGCCAAGGTCGAGCACCCGTTCCGGGTCATCAAGCAGCAGTTCGGCCACGTGAAGGCGCGGTACCGGGGGCTGGCGAAGAACGGGTCGCACCTGGTGACGCTGTTTGCGCTCTCGAACCTCTGGATGGCACGGCGCACGCTGCTGGCGGGGTAGGCCGCCGCATGCCCGAATGCGCACCGGTCAGCACGCACCCAGGCCAGGAAGGCCTTCGGGAGGCCGGTTCCGGGGCGAAAACGGGGCTGGAGGAGCCCCACGGGCCACGATTGCCGGTCACTTGCCTCGCACTGGACGCGAAACGCGCCTTGTGCAGCCCTTCCCTAGACAGAGATGTTGGTAAATCGGAAGCCAGCAAAAGGACGGCCGATGTCGCGAAGGCTCCACAATTGGTCAGCATTTGACCAAGCAATTGATGTAAGGCTCATCAGATGGGCGCAAGAGAGCGTAGCAATTGGTCTCCGGACAATAGCCAGCGCAATCCCCGCACTTTTTCGCGCTCCAATACGTGCGCTGGTGGAGTTGACGGAAGTTTCTGTAGAGCCCATGCAATCTTATAAACGCACGATTACGCTCACACCGGGTTGCGCCGTTCAGTAATCGGGCAATCAGGTGCGTGTGCCGGGTCAAAGTAGTATTCAGGATATGGCTTATTGCGGCCCGGATCGATCGCACTACGGCCCTTGGCCCAAGAGGCCTTCGAGGATTGCCAAGGCTTGCGGTTCCAGTGTTGCCAGGACAGGGTTCGTGGTCGAATCGAGCTTCGCCAGATGATCCGACGCCGACTGTGCATGCCATGTGGCGAACATTGATTTCGGGAAAACCATTACGCCGAGGACCCGGACGAGCACCGACGTCATCGCCGTAAACGGTCCGAATTCGTACGCGCAGACAACTGGCCAAATGAGGAACGTTACAAATGTGATCGCCCAGACGGTACGGACAGGTCGGGAGATCAGGAGGGCCTGAACTTCTCGAATGCTCGGCGGCAACGCCCCACGATCCATAGGCGAGAGATGCCTCCCGTCCTTGATGTGGCGCAGGAACGTCTCCGCAATTGCCTTGGAATAACCAAAAAACGTATTGACGTACGCTGCAACGATGAAGTCGATGGCGTAGAGCACCCCAATCAGTGTCGATTCGTCCAAAATAGTTTCTGCGTCCCACCACATCTACAAGAAGTGCCCGGCGTCGTGGCCGAAGGCGTTTCCCATGACCTGACCCGTCTGGCCCGTTCCGTTCTAGGCAATGCGCGGACCCAGACCCGCGTCCCAATCGTGCCATCATGCCACGTTCATTTGCACACGGCCCGCAAATGCATGCCGATTGCGCTCAATCTTCCTGAGGCTATGGATCATTCAGTTCGGCCCGTCTCCGACAATCGGCTACCCTCCTGCGACGGAAGGTGCCGATAATGCCCCGTGCGAACGATGCGACCACCGCAACACTTCTCTCCGAAGTAGACAGCCGACGCGATGAGCTCGCCGGCCTGCTATCCAGTCTGGTCCAATTTCCTACGGTCAACTACGGCGACGCTCATGACGGAGCTGATGGCATCCCGAACGGCAACGAATTGCCTTGTGCCATCTGGCTGCGGGACTGGCTCCGTAACGCACGTGTCTCCAGTGATGTATATGAAGCGGCTCCGACACGCGGAAGTTTGATCGCGAGACTTCCCGGAGACGGTCGGCATCCTGATTGGAGGCTTACTACCCCCAGCCTGATGCTCATGTCACATCTGGACGTCGTACCCGTTGAAGACGCCCATCGATGGCCCTACCCACCCTTCTCCGGCGTGATCGCTGATGGGAAGGTGTTCGGTCGCGGTAGCCGTGATGCCAAGGGCATAGCGGCTGCAAGCGCAATGGCCATGGCCGTCCTTCGAGGCGCAAATGTCCGCCTCGCCGGCGACCTCGTCATGTTGGCAGCCGCTGACGAGGAGTCGGGAGGACGATTCGGTGCCGGATGGGTGACCAGTCATCCTGATCTCGGGGCACGGGTGCGAACGACCGCCGCCCTGAATGAGGGTGGTGGAAGCGTCCTGACACTACCGGAAAACGGTTTGGGATACACCTGGGCAACTGGGGAAAAGGGGCGGCTAGAGGTCACGTTGGTAGTGTCTGGATCGTCTGGACACGCGTCGGCGCCGTGGCGCGCCCAGAACTCGCTTGAGCGTGCTGCGGCCGTTCTTGGTCGATTGCACGCCTATTCGCCAGACATCCACACCACCCATCCTATTTTCGAAGCCCTTAGAAAGGCGTTCGGGTTTCCAGGCGGGTTGGATCCGGCAACGCTTGATCGCTTCATTTCCACGATTGGAGAGGTCGGACGAGGTGCCGTCGGACTGATGCTCGGAGCATCACGGATCACAATCGTTCCCACAATGATTCAGGCGGGCGTCAAGTCGAACTCAATCCCGGGAACCTGCACGATTACGTGCGATGTGCGTGCGCTTCCCGGGCAGGACCTCGCCTTCGTGCAAGGCGTACTGACAGCAATTTTGGATGGGTTGCCCTGGGTCACCATTTCAATTACTGAAACTGCGATCAGCAACGATTCGCCATGGGACCATCCGCTGCGCGACGCGGCTACCATGGGAATCCGCTCGGCCACCGGGCGTTCGGATGCGGTGTTGTTGCCAGCACTGTGCTCCGGGTTCACGGACTCCCGGTTCGCGAGGGCCAACGGCACGCACGTGTTCGATTGCGCCCCCGGCGACTGGCGTGACACATCGACAGACACCGGTGTCCATGGCACAAATGAGCGCATTCCCATTGACAGTCTGGTAACGATGACACGCTTCTTCGTTGCCACCGCATGCAACTACCTTGGTTTTGCGGACTGACCTGTCCAGTTTCACGGTATGGACAGGAACGGCGGGAGCTGGTTCGAAGCGGGCGGTGGCGTCGCCAGTCGAGGTACCCGAAATACCAGGATGGCGATGACGCAAGTAACGATGATCATCACAATTCCCTCTGGCCTCGGGGAAAACCAGAGGGAGTCAATTCGCGCGAAAACGCCTTCTCCGAGCAACGTGTAACAGAGCGCACTTCCGATAGCGTGGGCGTAAACCGCCGGCCAAACACTTCTGGTTCGGAGACGGGTCTCACCCAAGATGAAGGCCATCGCCATCACCCCCAACGTGAAGAGTGGCGCAAATACCCATAAAGGTTGGTTGGTGAATGTAGGGCTCGCCAAAATGAACGGTACGTGCCAAATGGTCCAAGTGAGTCCAACAATCGCGTGGTTTGCCAGTGGGGGCACTCGGTTCGCGTGCAGAAGGGGTGTCAAGTAACCTCGCCAACCGAACTCTTCGCCGACTGCAAGCACAATTCGCGGAACGAGCGACGCCAACGTGGCAGTTCCGACCGATGCAAACGAAACGTCTTTTCCAAGTTCCACGGCATCGACGAGCAATCCAAGTCCAACCGAAACGGACATCGCGGCTGGAAACATCACAATCGCAAGCCAGTACCACCCCTGTCTTCCGGTCCAATTCAAGCCAACGCCCCTCAGGCCGTCACCACCGACTACCCGCACGATGATGGCAGCAATCAGGGGGGACATCGCAAAGACGAGTCCGCCAACATCAATTCCTGCCATGAGGGCGCCACCGCCGATGAGCGATATTCCAATGACCGCACCGATGAACCGCACGACATTCGGGACCATCACCTGAGCCCCTGGCCCTTCATCGATCCCGGCAAGTTGGGCGACTGAAACCGATAGCCCGTCTTCACGCCGAGATCCCTGGAAACTCCGTGTCATCGTCGTCGTCCCCGCCCCACGGTCCGGGCACAAGTTTGCCGACCGACGTCGACGCTGGCACTCTCGTCACGACCCAGGCAGTCAAGGCAAGAATCATGGCCATCACAAGCCCATCCGGCCTCGGTGCGAACCAAATCGTGTCTGGCCGGAGAAAGAAACTCCGGTCCAGGACCACATAGGTCAACGCAATTCCGATGCCACGCGTAAGGATGACCGGCCAGATGGTTCCAGCCCGCAACCGCATCTCACCGAGAATGACGGCGAGCGCCAGATTGCCGAGAAGAAAGAGGGGCGCAAAACCGAGAGTCGTGTCGCCATTCGCGCCTAGGAGGAGCGGTACACGCCAGACTGTCCATACCAGTCCGACGGTGAGATGGTTTGCAATCCGGGACATGCCCCGGACAGAAAGTGCAGGGGTCAGGTAACCGCGCCAACCGATCTCCTCGCAGGCGGCGAGAACCAGACCAGGCACCAACCTCGTTCCGAGGGTCACGAGTATGAAGTCCGAAGTCGCCGACTGTCCGAGTTCAATTGTGCCGACGAGAACCCCGCCGGATACAACCAAACACGTCGCAACTGGATAGAGGCCAAGGGCTATCCCATACCAGCCCGGTTGCCACTTGAAGCGCAGATCAAGGCTGCCGGAATCGAGTCGTCCAAGGGCGCGCACAGTCAACGCAGCAGCAAGGGGCGACACCGCAAAAAGCAGTCCGCCAATATCGAAACCGGAAATAAGCGCGCCACCGGCAGTAATCGCGAGGCCAAACACGATCCCGACGAAGCGCCATTCATTGCCGAACCGCATCGTCCGCCTCCGGAATCACAACGTTAAGGCACTACAACCGTCCATGCAACGAAATGGTCTCCGTTGGACCGCGCGCACCGCCACTTACGGGGCGCGCCAAGAATTGATCGGGCATGCCCCGGTCGGAGTAGACATTCCCCGACCGAGGCGTTTGGGGATCGTTTAGGAACGGGCTAGTCCGCTGCCTTCCGGGCGCGAGGCGCACGCTTCCGCGCCGGCGCTGCGGGTTGATCACCGGCGGGGGTCTTCTCAGCGCCTGCGGGAGTGCTCGACTTCGCCTGCAAGTCACGTGCCTGTCCAATTGAGCCGATCCGCCGGTCCAAACCCATCTTGTACTGGAGGATCGGATCAGTCGCACCGGTCTCGGCGCACCGTTTGGCGACCCAACGTTCCATCCGTTCGATCAGGAACGCGACGACTTCTGGTTCACTGTCAGCCAGGTTGACCTTTTCATCCGGATCTGACGGCAGGTGGTAGAGCTCGACCGGCGGGAAGCCGTGAAAGTCGGGTTCCATGGCCTGAATCAACTTCCACTCATGGGTCCGCCACCCACGCTTACGCATCCACGTGCACTCGGTCAAGTACAACTCGTCATGATTGTCCCGGCGCTCACCGTTGACAAGGGGGACCACGCTCTTCCCATCCATCTTGAGGGATTCTGCGAGGGCGTGTTCTCCAAGCAGATCGAGGATCGTCGGCAACATGTCCTGATGGGCGACGTTACCCGGAATTCGCACACCCTGTGGCAAACGGCCTGGTGCCTTGATGATGAGCGGAACGTGGATATTCGTCTCGTAGAGCCCGTGATGGTCGAACCAGATCTGGTGTTCCAGCAGGGACTCTCCATGGTCTCCAGTGAGGATCACGATGGTATTGTCCGCAAGTCCGAGCTCATCGAGACGAGTGAACATTCGTGCAAGACACGCATCCATGTACGCAATCGCGCCGTCATACTGAGCGATCACGTACTTCCCGTCGGTGATTCCCGGTGGCATCCATGAGCGGAAGAAGTCAGCGAATGGTGCGAAGTCGAAGACCTGCCGCATATTGTCAGGGCTTTCGAGGTGCCTTGGATCACACTCGTCTTCGCCTGAATAGAACATCCGATCGAACGGCGCCGGAGGCAAGTACGGTGAGTGCGGGTCCATATGGCGCAGGAACAGAAGGAATGGTTGCTCCTCTTTGGCCCACTTCTCCAAATGCGGGATTGCCTTGAGATTCATCTGGTGGGCCTTGTCGCCCGGACGCTCCTCCCAAGTCATCCACTGCCTGTAGTTCTCGTATGTGTCAAATCCTCGATACCGCGACTCCTGGTCAGGGCCAGAGAAGCCAACGCAGGCCGACGCATACCCAAGCGGGCGCAGAAGTTCAGGAAGTGTTTGCAGATGGGCCGGAAGGGGCTCGTTTGGCTGCAACGCAACCATTCGGGTCGACATAACATCCATCCCGGTGAGCATCGCGCAGTAGGCAGGGGTGGTTGGCACGTTCGGCGCAAAGCACCAGTCGAACTGGACCCCTTGGGACGCCAAACGGTCGATGTGGGGGGAGGTCAGTCGGGGGTATCCGTACGCACTCAGGTGATCCGCCCGCAGCGTATCGATTGCAAGGATCAGGAGGTTTGGCCTCTTGCCGGATGTAGGTGCACTCATTGCTTCGCTCCTCATGGACTGTCCCGGTCAGTGGCGATTGACTGGCGGGCGGACGGGAACCGTTGACACCAAGAATGCTTCCTTCAAGCAAGTTCCTGCAGGCATCTGTTGAGGTACCCGCGGGTCTCGGCTGCGATAGCGGTAGCACGCGCAAGTGAATACCCCTTGGCACCGATACACTCGAAACTCAGGGGGCCTTGGTACCGGGTTTGCCCTAGCGCCCCCAGTACTCCCACGATATCGACCTCGCCTCTCCCGGGAACCTGCTGTTCCGGAGTTCCGGGTCCGCGCTCAACTCTCGACGGGCAATCCCGGAAGTGGCTGTGAACAATACGTTCGCCAAACAGCGTTGCAGCCGTAGCAACATCCTCCGGGACCCGGTGCAGGTGGCTCGGGTCGAAGTTCAACCCAAGGTGGGAAGAACCAATCTCACGGTGAGCTCGCGTCGCAGATGTGGTGTCATGCACCGCCGCGCCAACATGAGGCTTGAGTGCAAGTTGGATGCCGTGTCTGCCCGCAATGTTCGCCAGCTCCCGAGATAGCGCGATCGCCTCGGCAAACGATTCCTCGTCACCGGTCTTGCCTCCGGATCCGATGGCAATTACTGGAATGCCAAGAGCTGCAGCCATTACGCAAGCAGCTTCGATCCGGTCTGGAGTGCTCGGTGTCACTTCGATCGAATAAAGACTCAAGCCGAGGTCATCGGCCATACGTCGAACATCGGCAAGGCTCGCATCACCCATCTCAGGCGTCACGTGCTCAACCATGCCCGGGATGTAAGCAAGTTCTGCACCGTCGTAGCCAGACCATGCAAGCGCCTCGAGCGATTCACGAAGCGTGTGGTCGCGGAACAGGACTGTGTTGCATGAGAGTGGGAAGCGTCGGGCGGTCATCGTGCCGCCTCAACTACTTCGGGCACGCCACCCTTGCTTGCTGCTTCGGCGAGGACGTCTGCGACGACAACGACCGTTCCAGTCTCATGAGACCGTATGGCCGACTCGACAACAGCATGGGCACGGAGCCCGTCGTCCCCACTACCCTCGATTGAGGCAGGCTTGGTACCAGAGGCGAGTTGCTCGAGCCAGCGACCCAGCCTGGTTCCAAATGTCTCACCAAAACTCGTCAGCCCACCGGCATTGTGGACGTGTGTCGATTCCTTGCTGTCGTGCGGAAACCAATGAAAGTCGACGGTGGAGTTGTCTATCACCACGCGCCCCTTCGTCCCGCCGACCTCGGTCCGCTCTATCGAATGCCGATCCGGGCCGTGCATGTCATAGGAGCCGGTCAGATGCCCAAGCGCGCCTGACGCAAAGTGCATATTGATCGAAGCATTGGACCACCCATTACGCCCAGGTCCACGCTGGAAGAATGCCTGCACCTTTGCAACGTCCCCCCCAAGGTGTCGCATCACGTCGACCGAGTGGGAATGCAAGGCACGCAAGTGAAAATACGGAGGCTCATCCTTTGGGTTTCTGATCCAGAGGTTCATGTTGATGAACAAAACATCGCCAAGCGCGCCCGAGTCAATCTTCGCCTTGGCAAGTTCGGTCGCGGGCGTGAAACGGTGGTTCAAGTCCACTGCAAGGCAGACCCCTCTCTTGCGGGCCTCTGCGACCATCTTTGCAGCTTCGACCAGGTCGTTCGAGATGGGCTTCTCAACGAGCACATGCTTGCCCGCAGCTAGGCACTGCATCGTTGGCGCGAAATGATGCGAACCGTTCTCAATTCCAGCGGTCGCAACTGAAACCATGTCGATGTTTTCGGATGCGAGCATTGTCGCCACATCGTAATAGGCGCGGACGCCGAATTCCGAGGCAGCGGCGTCGGCGCGTGCGTGATCCTGATCACAAATTGCCACAAGGTCAGCAATCGGATTGGCCTTGTACGTGCGTGCGTGTGTTCGCCCGATTCCGCCGGCGCCGATGACGGCCGTGCGGACATTTCCCGGCGTTCCGGTCACGGATTTCTCCTTGGGTAGAGGATGTGGACAGCAGGGTAGCCGATTCAAGACCTCGGAGAGGGGGCGCCTTACCGAACACAGGAATCTGTGTGGTCTGTCACACGGCCTCGTGACGCGTCAGAAGCGCGGTCAGTTGGCACGAAGAAGTTCACGTAGTGTGAAGGGCCTGCGGAGATTGCAACAAGCAACGCAGTCGCCGACCGAGTGACAGTTCGGACACTAAAACAGTGGCCGATGTCTCCAAGCCATATGACCCTTACACGCTTCCAATGCACCTATTGCTAAGTGCATCGTCAAACGAGACCGAGGAATTTGACCAACAACCTCTTCGGACACGCTCCGAAGGAGCCTGCCTGCAAAGCGCACCGTCCGCAAAGCTACGCGGGTTCAAGCCGAGGCATAAAACTCGAGGAGCGTCGGGGACACAAACCAGTCCACCGCTGCAATCTCATCTCGGCGCCGTGCGTGGACCTTCTCATATCGTCCAAGATGATCGGCATCATATTCACGAGGCCACGCTGGGTCAAGACCCTTGGTCGTGTCATCAATGATTGCGCCAGTCAGGTTTACCCCTTGGGCACCGCTGAAATCGGCACCACTCAGGATTGCGCCATGCAGGTCAGCGGCCCAGAAGACTGAGTCCTCATGAATCTGGTCGATGAAGAAGGCGCCCTGCGGAATGCTCAGCCGGCTTGCCTGAAGATTCACATCAGTCAGGTTTGCATCGCGGAGACTTGCGAAAGTCAACTCAGCCTCCGAAAAGTTTGCGCCAGTGAGGTCGGCCTGCTCAAAATCTGCATCAACCAGGCGCGCACCGATGAAACTTGCACCACGAAGGTTCGCGCCTCGAAGGCTCGCCAGCCAGAGGACCGCTCCGTCGAAGTTCACTCCTTCGAGGTTCGTGCCACGCAAGTCGGCTCCGCCGAGGTATGCGTTCCGGAAGTCCATATGGGTCAGATCCTGACCGCGAAGGTCTTGTCCGCGATAGTTGTCAAACATGAAGTAATCATAACGCCGCCACGTCCAAACAACCAGTAAATGGAGTTCACCGGGCTTGGCGACCCCCACGGCTTTTGCAGCCAGAACTCAATTCCGATTATTTGGATCGTGAACCCAATAACCTCACCCGCTAGGCAATACGTCCGACAAGACAAGCCGTTTGGTGGCCTGATAAGCCGCCGTTGTCCGGCGCGTGAGCGACGCCACCATCACCATTTTAAGTTTGCGACGCGATGCACAGCGGTGACGCCAAATGCCGGACTAAATCCAGGAATCGAGGCGCGTCTGCCAAACGATGCACCGAACGCTTCCGTTTATTATCATAATCGGAAGCGTCCGGGGTTTTGCTTGGTGCTCATGGCCCTGATTGGTTCCAGGCGATGCGACGTGCGCCGATATCCTCTGGTGCCCGAAGTCCTGATGACAGTCGGGGGCTCGTGCGTGCATTCGCCCCCGGTATTGCAACGCAGGCGTGAAGCGAGGAAACCTCAGCCCGTGCGTCCCTGCGTTGCGCCCCGCACCCGCACCGCCACTGAATAGAGCGACGTGCACGCCGTCATGAACAGCCGATTGCCGTCAACCCCGCCGAAGCAGAGGTTTGCAACGGTTTCCGGGGCTATGACCGATGGGTCGTGACGTGAAGGCGCATCTGGCGTCACAATCCTGCCGATGAGGTGTCCATCCGCCCCGAAGATGTGAACTCCGTCCCCGGCACTTGACCAGACCCTGCCATCGACATCACAACGGATGCCATCGGGAAGGCCGTTTCCGATTTCGCAGAAAATCTCGCCTCCGGACAAGGTGTTGTCGGGGTTAACGGTGAAGCGACGAATGTGCCTTGGCGCACCAGAATCCGCAATGTAGAGCAATTTCTCATCTGGCGAGAAACACAACCCGTTCGGGCGGTCGAAGTCGTCGACGACGGATTCCAAGGTGCCATTTGCGGGATCGAAACGGAACACGTGATTATGGTCAAGCTCACGCCCAACCTCTCCGCTTGGCAAACCGTACGGAGGATCAGTGAACCAAAGTGATCCGTCGGCCGCGACAACCACATCATTCGGAGAGTTCAATTTCTTCCCTCCGAACTGTTCGACAACGGTTACCAGACCGCCATGCCCGTCTTCCCGCGCGACCCGGCGTCCACTGTGTTCGCATGAGATCAGGTGACCCTCGAAATCACGTGTATTCCCGTTCGTGTTCGAGGTCGGCTCACGAAATGTAGTCAATCCGGTCTTGGGTGACCATCGGTGCATCCGGTTCTTCGGAATGTCGCTGAAGACCAGAAACCCACCGTCGTGGTCGGTCCATGAGGGCCCCTCGATGAACCCGAACCCGCCGGAGATCTTTTCGACGCTTACGGTTCTGTCAATGATCCGGTCAAACTCTTTGTCATCGACGACGACAAACGATGAAGTTGCGTTCATAGATCACCTTCCCTGACGCACGGCCCGACTGAATTATTCCGAGCACAGTAACTGTCCACGATACGTGCCAGACCTAGCCTTTGACTGCTCCCGCCGTGAGACCGGCAACGATCCTTCTCTGGAAAACCAACACGAGTATCACGAGCGGAATCGTAGTTGCAATCGCTGCGGCTGAGATTTCACCCCACGGCGTAGCTGCCGCGATATCTGCGCCCTCAAACTGCGCGACAGCTACCGGTGCGGTGAGTTGCTCGACCTTGCTCATGAAGGTGCGCGCGAAGAGGAAGTCATTCCACGAGGCGATGAAGAGCAGGATTGCCGTCGTGAACACACCAGGAGCGGCGAGTGGCCCGATCACCTGTGTGAACGTCTGGATCCGCGACGCTCCGTCGACGTATGCGGCCTCCTCGAGTTCTCGGGGCAAGTCTCGGAAAAACGCGGTAAGGGTCCAGATGCAGACCGGAAGGGTAAACGTCACTCCCGGCAATATGAGCGCCAACTTGTTGTTGATCAGGTCCCAATCACGGAATTGCAAATAGAGCGGACTGATGATGGCGATCCCGGGGAACATGGAAACCGCGAGCACGAGCGCCAGGACGATGTTCTTGCCCGGAAATCGAAGCCTTGCAATTGCGTACGCGCAGAGTGAACCAAGGCCGAGGCTCACAACGGTCACCGAACTCGCGATGATCGTGCTGTTGATGAGCGCTCCCTGGAAGCGAGGCAGGTTGACGACAACGGTCCAACTAGTCATGTCGACGGGGTCTGGCAGGTACGTTGTGGGGTTATAAAAGATGGCATTGGCTTGCTTGAGACTGGTTATGACTGTCCAGTAGAATGGCGCCAAGCACCAGATAATAATTATCGCAATCAGCAATTGCATCAACACAAGTTGAATGGGGCGAAGACGACGTGATGGACCCATGTCGCTACCGATCCTCTGCCTCGGAGCCCGCGACCGGCGCCCCGAGTACCTTAATGAACACGAACGCCGTGCACAAGATGATGAGAAATGTCATCACCGCAAGCGCTGACCCCGCGCCGAACTTCAGGTCAGTGAAGATCACCCGATAGGTGTATAGGCTAAGGGTCTCGGTGGCTTGGCCCGGCCCGCCCCCGGTCAGGACGATCGGAAGATCAAGCATCCTGAACACGTCAATCATCCGGAAGAGTAGCGCTACAAGGAGTGTCGGCCGGATCAACGGAAAGGTGATCCGCCAGAAGCGGTCCCATGCCGTGGCCCCATCGATTGCCGCGGCCTCGTACAACTCGGCGGGAATCATCTGCATCCCAGCAGTAAGCAGGAGCGCGACAAACGGCGTCGTCTTCCATACGTCGGCACCGATCATCGCCCAGATCGTGAAGAAGGGACTGATGATCCAAGGCTTGTACGCTTCAATGATTCCAAGGTCATACAGAATGCGATTAAACACCCCATAGGTGGCGTGATAGATAACCTGCCACATCCTGGCGGACACGACGGTCGTCAAGGCCCACGGCACCAGAACGGCAACCCGGACAAGCGCGCGCCCCCGGAATGCCTGGTTCATGACAAGCGCAAAGATCATGCCAAGGATGAACTCCGCAGTCAGCGAAGTCGCTGCAATCGTGCCGGTCACCCTCAGCGCGTTGAGCCAGCGCGCGTCGTCTGTCAAGGTATCGAAATAGTTCCCGAACCCGAGAAAGACCCATGGGGTATTGGCAAACCTGAGGTTGATTTTCCAGAGGCTGAGCCAGAACGCGTGACCGAGTGGGTAGAACGCGACAAGGATGATCGCGAAAACTGCTGGCAGGATCAGGATCAAGGCAAACCGGGCCTCAAGAAATTCCTGTGTTGAGAACCGCCTTATTACCGGCCGGCCGGGTGGATGTGCAGGAACCGCATTCACCTGATGGTCCCACCTTCGACTACTGCATTGAGGTCGTCCGGCGATGCCGGCCCATGGCCTGAAGCGTGAAAACGGTGATGCCCGTGGACACCAGGCAGAAATCCTGCGTCCACGGGCACCACAGTGTCAAGGACGGGTACCTATCCCTTCATGATCTTGCGCATGCCGTCGGCCATCTCCTTGATGCCCTCTTCCGGCGTCACGGCCTTCGTCGTGACCTTCCCGAAGACCGGCTGGATGACATTCGCGGACATTTGACCGTAGAACGGAGTAACTGGGCGCGGCTTCAGGTTCTCGAATGTGACCTTGAGCTTCTCGGCAAACGCGTATTTCGCCTTCACCTCTGCGTCGTCGAAGACCGCGGGACGGCAAGGAGGCACACCCAAGGCAAGATATCTCGCCTTCTGCTGCGCCGGCGATGTGAACCAACGGATCACCTCGCCTGATTGGTCAGGGTTCTTGCTGAACTTCGACGTTCCAAGATTCCACGTTCCAAGGCAACCGGCCCCGGACTTGTCACCCTTGAGCGACGGAAGCGGAACGACGTCCCACTTGCCCTTGATCTTCGAATCGTCGCGGTCGTTCTGGGTCAGTCCCGAAGTCCATTGGCGCAGGAACACGGACTTGCCTTCGATGAAGGGGTTCTGAGCATCGGCACCGGTCTTGTACCCCAATGAGCCCTCTGGAAGGATCTTGTCGGTGTACATGAACGAAAGGAGTCGCTTGAACGAGTCGACACCAGCCGTCCCCTTGTCAAGGGTGACTTCCAGCTTCTCGTCCATGAGGTCACCACCGTGTCCCCATAGATACTCAAACCACGTGATGATGCCGCCTTCGGTCTGGGACATCTGAGCCGAGAACCCCTGGATGTCAGGTGTCCGCAGCTTCTTTGCCTGCTCGAGGAGTTCGTCGTAAGACTTCGGAGGCCCCTTGAAGCCACCCTGTTCCACAAGATCCTTGCGGTAGTAGAGCCCCGGACCGTTGTTGTACCACGGTACTGCGTACAGTTTGCCGAGATACGTCGCACCGTCAAGGGTGCCCTTGTAGAACTTGGTTCGGTCGTCTCCGAGGAGCACCTTCTCGGCGTCGAGCGTCCAACCCGCAGCGGCGAACTCGGGAACGAAAGGGACGTCCATTGACACGACGTCAGCGGATGGGTCCTTGGCATTTGCGACAAGGATGAACTTATCACGGAGATCTGAGGTCTGCTGGCCCTGCTCCTGATAGTCAAGCGTGATCTTTCCGCCCGCCTGCTTGTTGAACTCCTCAACCTGCTTCACCGTGTAGCCAGTCGTATCCCGCCCGGTAAACCAGGTGATCTTGACGGGAGCTGCAGCAGCAGCTGGCGCGGTGGTCGGTGCTGCTGGCGCAACCGCCGCCTTCGTGGGTTCTGGTGCCTTGGTTGGTTCAGCCTTTGCTGCCGGAGCGGCTGGCTTGGCCGCTTCCTCACCACCACACGCGATTGCGACTGCACCGCCTACGACGGAACTCAACCACGCGAATTGTCGGCGCCGGGTCATTCCCAGCACGCCTTCGCTATTCATCGATTACCCCCCAATCAAATGCGCTCAACCTTGCGCGCCCTCAAATCGGGCGCGAGCATGGCCCGTAAAGCCCCTAGACAGACACCGGACATGCAGATTGACGCCAATAGTGTACGGCACTGCAACACGGTTGCAACCAGAGTGGGAGGAATGAGGAATCAGGTTCTTCCATCCAACGAGCAGTGCCAGCCCTCACGAATTCGTTTGTACGGGCGCGCCTTACACGCTCGCAGGTGGAAGAGCGACGCGCACCGACAACTCTTCCAATTGCGTGGCAGTGACCTGCGACGGTGCACCCATAAGGAGGTCACGGGCAACCTGGTTCTTTGGAAATGCGATCGCATCGCGGATTGTCGACGCGCCGCACAAAATCGCGATGATCCGGTCCAGGCCGAGCGCAATCCCACCATGCGGTGGCGCACCGTATTCGAAGGCGTCAAGCATCGTTCCAAAGAGTGCCTGGATCTGCTCTGCGGTGTACCCCATGAGATGAAAGATGCGCTCCTGAAGCGCGCGAGTATGGATGCGCACGCTTCCGCCACCAATCTCGAACCCATTGCAGATGATGTCGTACTGCTTTGATGACGCTTCACCAGGATTGGTGTCGAGCAAGTGAATGTCTGAGTCCTTGGGAGCGCAGAAAGGGTTGTGCGTAAAGGTCCACGCCCCGCGGGACTCATCGTGTTCCAATAGCGGAAAATCTACAACCCAACACATGGCCAGGACATTGGGATCTGCCAGTCCGAGTTTTGCACCGAGGTGGTCACGCAAACGATGCAGGACAGCGTTCGTCGTGGCCTCACGGTCGGCGACAATCAGGATCAGGTCTCCCTCATGCGCCCCTAAAGCCGCGCATAGCTGGGCCATGACCTCATCACCGACGTGCTGCCGGAATGCGCACTTGATGCCGTCGGGAAGCCAAGCCGCTGTCGCAAGACCTTTCGCGCCAAAAGTTCGCGCAAGTTCTGTCAACCCATCAATCTCGCGCCGGCTCCACGTTGCGCACCCGGGTACAACCAATCCCTTGATGATTCCTCCGGCTTCAACCGCGCCGCGGAACACCGAAAACCCGCTAGTGCCCAACAGCGAAGTGAGGTTCGTCAATTCCAGGCCGAACCGCAAGTCCGGCCGGTCGCACCCATACCTGGCCATCGCGTCGGCATAGGAGAGCCGGGGAAACGGCTTGCTCATGATCCGCTTCGAGGTGTACGCCTCAATGCATTCGATGAGAAGCGCCTCGATGGTTCCGGTGACATCTGACTCGTCAACAAACGCCATCTCAAGGTCAAGCTGGGTGAACTCGGGTTGCCGGTCGGAGCGCGTGTCCTCATCGCGGAAGCAACGGGCGACCTGAAAATACCGATCCATTCCTCCCACCATCAGGAGCTGCTTGAACTGCTGGGGTGCCTGCGGAAGGGCATAGAACTCGCCGGGATGGAGACGTGCCGGAACAAGGAAGTCCCGGGCACCCTCCGGGGTACTCGCCGTCAGGATCGGGGTCTCTATCTCCAGGAAGCCCTGCCGATCGAGCACGTCCCGCATTCGTTTGATGACTCGGTGGCGCAGAACGACCGCGTCACGCATCGCGGTGCGACGCAGGTCAAGGTACCGGAACTTCATCCGGAGGCTCTCGTCGACGCTCGCGTCGTCATTGATATAGAAGGGAGGCGTCTTTGCAGCATTCAGCAGCGTGACCGTCGTCGCAATAACCTCGATGTCGCCAGTTGCGAGGTTCGGATTCGTGGTTCCGGACGGACGGCCAGCCACGGTCCCCTGAACGCAGATGACATATTCGTTGCGAAGACCCTCCGCGGAAGAGTGACCGTCAGGGTTCCGGTTGGGATCGAAGGTGACCTGTGTCAGTCCATATCGGTCACGCAAGTCGATGAAAATCAGACCCCCATGGTCCCGTCGGCGGTGGACCCAACCATGGAGCACGACTTCATCACCCGTGTCCGAGGCACGCAAATCGCCACACGTATGAGTTCGTTTTGCGGGCATCACCGACCACGACAGGTCGGTGGCGGGTATGAATTGCGTTTGATCCGCGTTGATCATTGGCGTTCGCGCTTCCATCGTGAATTGTCGATCGGATCGGGCATCCAACCGATTGAAGGGTACCGTGAATGGGTCTGGCGCCAGAGATTGGCGGAATTCCCATCGTCCGCTCAAGTTACGTCAAGGATTTCCCGACGTGTCATTTGACACCGATGGCATTCCAAGTCAGCGCGAGTGGTGATTTGCAGAGCAAACGCTCCACCTGCCGGGGGCGCGACCCTCGCGCTATCCGACCAGAACCCTGAGTTGCAGGATTCGCCAAAGGGCTTCGATTGCAATCGACGGAGTCATCTTTGACGTCCCGCGTGTCCGTTCACTGAAATGGATTGGATATTCGACAACCGTGAGCCCGGCCTTCTGGCACCGCATTGCCATTTCGATCTGGAAGTTGTAACCCTGCGACCTTACTTGATCGAGCGGGACTTTCTGGAGTGCCTCTCGACGGAAGCATTTGAAACCCGCCGTCGTGTCGTTCACATTGAGTCCCGTGATCAACCGGGCATACTGGTTGCCGCCCCAACTCAGGATGCGACGGCCGAGGCTCCACTTTCGGTCGAGGCTTCCGCCGGTCACGTATCGCGATCCTACGACCACATCGTAGTCAGTTGAAAGCACGATCATTGGGCTAATCGCGGCGACCGGATGCGAGAAATCCGCATCCATCTCAAAGATCAGATCAGCGCCCGATGCGAGCGCGTCACGAAACCCGGCGATGTAGGCATCACCAAGACCTGTCTTCGATCGCCGGTGCAGGACGGATACCCGGCCCGGGTGGTCATGAGCAAGTCGATCAGCGATCCTGCCAGTTCCATCGGGGGATGCATCGTCAACAACGTGGACCCGGACCTGCGGAACGAGTCCCAGAAGAGACGAGACCATTGGCTCGATATTCTCTGCCTCGTTATAGGTAGGAAGGACTATGCAAATATCCCTCGGGTTGATGTTGGCCCCAGAAGCAGCCGCTTTAGAAGGATTGGTCTGCGGAGGGTTTACCGTCATTTCGAGTTCTGAACGGCCGGCACCTGGCCGTTGGCCCCATCTCTGGAAAGCGGCGCGATGCCCGTGGAATAGATAGCGGTCTGACCTTCACGAAACGCTTCAGTCAGGCCCATCTCAGGCGCGTCAAACTTTGACAATCCCGGACCACCATAGGCTTGCCTCTCCAAATAGCCTACGACAACGAACGTCACCCCGTAAGACTCTAGAAGCTGTCGGGCTTCAGGCACGGTCTGCGTGCGATAGATGATTTCAACGTCCCGTTTCCGTCGCTCAATCTCAGGATTGATGCGGTCACCTCGCCATAGACGTTCATGCTGGTCCCAACCCAGCAGGGTAGGAAACCCCGACTGGGTGGAGAACCTGGCAAATTCGCTGTATGGGCCACCGGACGCCTCCAAGACAACAGGTGTCCGCGTCCCGGCGTCTTCAACCCCGTTTTCGCTAAGCCACCGCGCAGCTGCGTAGTCCTCAGGGTGGAACTTGCGCATCCAATCCATTCCGTCAAGGACTGGATCATTTGCAAATGCATTCGTGCGCAATCCGGTCACGCGCATCGGGTATACGAGCATCCCAGCAATGAGCGCGACTCCGAGGGTTGCGATCGCCGAAACACCAAGGCGCTGCAGAAATTGCGACCCCTGGCGGGCAAACTCGCGCGACGATTCCAGAGTACGGCGAGCCACCCAGTAAGCGAGCGGACCACCAGCCAAACCAATCATCATCCATGACTGGTAGTAGAGCTTGAACACGGTGTTCATCCGGCGAAGAGAGCCGCCATAGAAGTCGCGAATATAAAAGACCTCGCAGACCGCGAGCAGCACGAATGCAGTTCCAAGAACTGCAAGTGCGAACCCAACCCCACGCCCACCAGGCAGGCTCTCACGAACAACCGAGCCGTGAGCCGTGGATGGCTCGTCATCGGGGTCTAAACGAGGATCACGTGGAAACACAGCCTGGAGTGCGCCGTAGATGGACAGGCCTGCGAGTGCCACCGAAAACGCATACGTGCCGGCGCCGCGCAGCTCCAGCAATGCGATCAGGCCGGCAAACAACGTGGCACCGATAGGTACCGAGAATCGTCGAATCGACGCATTCGGTGAATGAGAGAGGGTCGTGCCAACAATCCAGAGTACAGGCACGACCCACGCAATCTGCAATCCCCAGAATTGAACGAACTGCGTCAACAGGCTTCGTTGGGAGACGAACCCTACCGGCATCTCTCCCGGGCCTGACACGACAGGTGGAGTGAATGCGCCGAGGAACGGCAAGACGAGTACCGCCGACAGTAGTGCAATGCCAAGAACAACCCATCCGGCTCTGACCATGATCCTCAGAGACGAATAGTGGGGTTCACCGTCTTTCGATGACGATTGGCGGGGCCAAGCCCCGACAAGCCCGGAAGCGAAAATGAGCAGAAAGTACGCAGGGAAGTCCCAGCTGTTTGCGAAGTAGAGAACCGAAATCAGCACTCCAACGGGCAAGACTTCCCACAGGGGATCGAATCGTGCTACTGACTGCTTCCACCTTGGGCTCTCGGGCTCGGTTGTTGAACCTTCGACGCCATAACCATTCGATGGCAAAGCTGCGCCCGCAACGGACAGACCTGTGGCCCAACGAAACAATGCGGGTGGATGGACCAGCCACCGGTAAGCAATGCCGACCGCAAGCACGGTGAAGGGGAGAGACATCACATGCGGGTGCAGGTCACCAAGAAGGAAACTGAAGGCTGGAAACTCATTAATTGTGTAGTCAATATCCCTATCACGATCCTTGATGACAAGAACCCGGGTTGCGTTCCATCCAATTCCGCCCCAGAAGTCCTTCTGCCACATGCCACTACCGTCAATGCTTCTCAAGACCGACCAAAGGTTTCCCGCAATCAGGACCAAGAACACCGACCCCAGTCCTGCTGCCACGTACGGCCAAGCGGCTTCAATGGACCAACCTCCGCGCGGGAGTTCCGTCCGGGTACGCAAGACCAAATTCGGTTGGGACCACCCGCCCGCCATGTCACGGGCTATGGAATAGCCAACGGAGAATATGCCGACGGCAGCCAGCGCGAAAACAGTGGCCAACGCCAGATTGAACCCCTCTCCAGGAAGTACGCCGGAAAGTTGGATCAACAAGCCGTAGACGAGGTAACCGAAGTAGTAGTAGTTGATCGTTGGGTTCGGCATTCCCGCAGATGGTGATAGCCATGGGTCAATCGGAGGGAATGAGGCAGACCTGGCAACCGAATTCAGGAATGCGAAGTCCATGAACTTCTCAGTCCCGGCGATGTCACCAGCGCGCACCCGGATCAGAAGAAATCCAACAAACGCCACCGCAAAAATTGCTTCCTGAAGCAGGATCAGGCCCTGACGCCGCCCCACGAATACTTTCAAGTCGCGACGGACGCTGCCTGCGCTCCACCAGCACGCAGTGCCGAGACCGAGAATGACGATCAAACTTGTGGACGCCTGGTTCTCTAGAAGACCCGTTACGCCAAGCCACCACGAGACGAACCCAAATGCCACCAAGGCGACTGTCTTGTTCAGTGCATACCCACGGTCCGCTAATGGATGAAAAAACCTGAAACTGGCGGGAACCGTAGCAATTGATATGACCTGAATAACAAGCCACCACCAAATCGCCACGATCATCCAGTAAGCCCCATTTCCCTAAGAGAGTCGGCGCCTTGGGCACGCCACCGCTTAGATACGTTCCGCACGGTGACAATCAAGCCACGATGTCTACGCACTGGAGACGACGCCCCACTGACTAGGGGGCGGTTATTGCCTGAATCCGACCATTTCCAGAATCGACAACGAGCAAGCTAGACCCATCTGACACTATCCCCAACGGTAAGTCGAACTGACCTCCGGCCTTGCCAACGGTGCCAACGATTGAAAGGGCCTCACCCGATGGACTGAACTTCACGATGCGGTTGTTTGGCGGGTCTGTGACAAAAACGTATCCCTGAGCATCGACGGCGAGATACGGCTCGGTGCGTGGCCCCGATTGCCAACCCTGGATTGGAAACTCTGCAAGGTACTTCCCGGCTTGGTCAAGCTTCTGAATGCGACGGTTATTGGTGTCCGCCACATACATATTTCCCAGAGCATCGAGGGCGATTCCGATGGGCTCGTTCAGTTGCCCGGGACCGCCGCCTGCCTGGCCGAATTGGGCAACGAACTTGCCAGTCCCGTCGAACTTCTGAATGCGCTTGTTACCGGTATCCGTGATGTACACATTCCCTTGTTGGTCCACCACGATGCCTCGTGGTCCCCAGAATCCACCGTTCTGCCCGGACCACTTGAGGAGGAACTTGCCGTTCGGATCAAATTTCTGGATACGGTGGTTCCACGTGTCTGCAACGAACACATTGCCGTCACGATCAATCGCAACGCCCATGGGTTCCTTGAACTGCCCGTCACCCGATCCCTCAGTCCCCCATGCAAGCAGGACCTTCCCGGCACGGTCGACCTTCTGGATTCGATGATTTCCGGAGTCTGCAATGAAGAAGGCGTTCGGACCCGCACTCGCTATCCCTCTAGGCAGCGTGTACTGACCATTCGCCTTGCCCGTCGTCCCGAACTCCGACAAAAGCTGGACTGGAACAGACTTTCCGGCGTAGGCCTCCGGATTGATCCGCGGTGCGCTCGGAGCCGGCGGCGCGCCACCGACCTGAGGGGTGCCCGTTGAGATGCCGTCCTTCAAATAGACGTAGAAATCGTATGAGCCAAGAGGCTGGGTAGGCTCACGATAGATAAGCCATTGCCACAAACCAGACCGTGTCTCGGAATTAGTGATGACATTCCTGAACGACTGCAAGGTGATGTTGCGGTAGTCCTCGGGATACCACCACCTCATCTTGTATTTCGTCTTCGTGTATCCATTGAGGAAGGGTGCGTTCTTTTCGTCGTCCTCAAGTGCAATGAGGACAATCGGCTTCGTCGCTGGAGACGTCAACTGCGCGGGGTAATCGACATTCTTGTAATCGCGCAGGTACCACGAGAACGGCCACCATGTACCGGACTGGACGGTTACACCGATATCCCTGCTATTGGCGGTCTGTTCAAGACTGATCCGCTCGATGTCGGCCATGACCTTCTTCACGTCAGGGGCCGTCTGTGTGTAAACCAATAGGTCTCGGGGCGTGTCCGGTCGGTCAAAATTGACTGGCCAACCGGTGTGGATGCACCAGAATGACAGCAGGACTCCAACCCCAGTAGTAATCCGCACCTTCCATGGGTCGGAGGCAGGATCGCGCCACACATCACCTATGAAACGGGCTGCGACAAAGACCATTGGCGTCGCGATGTGGATCACAAGCCAGGGCATCTTCTCCCCAGCCCAACTGTAAATAGTCAAAGCACCCCAGCCCCACCAAAGTAGAAAGCTGGTTAGCCACGTTGGACGCCGCAAGTATTCGACCGTACCCGCGATGAAAAAGACAAACGGCAACGTCTCATACGCGCTGAGAATAAGAATGTAGTAGTACCAGGGCTGATTTCCACGCTGGACACCATGTTGTTCAAGCCAGTACCTGATGCCTCCAATGAGACCCTCGCGGATACCACCGAAATTAGTGAACAAGCTTGTGAAAAGCACGATAAAGATCAAGAAGAAGATGACAATGCCACCTGAAAACGTCCCCAGTCCCCAGAAACCGTCCCGGTCCCGCCAAAGCTGAAACCAAGCGCTGGTGAAGGTGCCGGACGCGCCCCGTTCACGGGCGTTGCGCTCGTCGAAATCGGTCGGGCGCAACCGGTCGTACACCATCCCTGCGAACGCACCGAGAATAAGCCCGATGAATCCGCCCCCGATTTCAAAGAGTTCCTTCTTGTAAATACCGACGACTGCCGAAAGAAAACCGCCAATCAGTGCTCCCACCGCGGCGACCTGGACAATCCTGCGAATCGGCACAGTCCCGTGTTCCCAGATCGCCGACAAGATCATGAAGGTGCCGAGGAGAAAGAAGGTGATAAAGGTACTTTCCTTCGTGGCATACGCGAAAGAAAGCCCCACACAAAATGTGTAATACCATGCTCGTCGCCGATGGAGAATGAACCCGATGAAGCCAGTTATTGCGAGGAGGGTCCACGTGGCCGTGTACGAATCTTCGCGAAGCATCCTCGCAAAGTAAATGAACGAGGGGGAAAACACGAACATCGCTACCGCGACAATCCAGCCGGTTGTCCCAAGCCATCGACGCCACAGGAACGAAATCGCTATGAGTCCGACCCCAAAAAAGGCTGGTACCGCCCGTGCAGTAGCCTCGGTCGCGCCAAATATCCAGAAACTTGTGGCGACGCTTAGGAACTGGAATGGACCGTGCAGCAGGGGGTTGTATTTGTAAACCTGTCCACGAAAGGTATCCCATGCAAACTTTGCGTGCATACTCTCGTCATGGTGCATGGCACGGTCACCGACGTTGAGAAACCGTGAGACTAGCGTTGTGATGATCAGGATCAGTAAAAGAAGCGTTTGACCATAGTTCAAGCCGTAAAGCCACGGTTGCCTCAGCCAATCCAACACATTGGGCCCAACCGACGGATCGTCATCCGAGATGACGACCGAACCTCCAGACGCCGAAATGGCAATCTCGGACAATTCTTGTCGGCGCGGTGGCTGAGAGACGTCATCGCCGTCCGCACGCGTTGCGCGTGTAGCGCGTCTGCGCATGTCCCACCTGCCACGCTCGGGCTGACGCACACGGTCATCGGCGGGCACAACCTCAGGCGTCACAGCCTTGGACGTAGCTTCCAACGGTGCCGGTGCTCCAGCCAATGGCACTTCATCCGGTTCAAGGTTTGCATCGGCTTCACTTCGATCAGATGACGGCTTCATTGACACGCCTTAAAGCTCCTGAAACTCGCATCCAACATGCGGCCTGACCCACCCAAGATATCGGCAATTATCGCGGTAACCAACGGTGCGTTCGTATCGAACATCCTCACTGGATCATTGAACCTTCAGGCGCAACTGCCTGGGTCCGACCTTGACGGGCAGCCTCGGGAAGGAACTCATAAATAGTCACGCCATCCACGTCGTAGACCGGTCGGAAAAGCGCCGGCGCCGACCCGAACTTGGCAATACCGGCCGAGGCGTAATAGGCGCGTTCAAGATCACCCACGTACACGTATCGCACGTGATACCTGGAAAGGAGAACCTGTGCAGCGTCGCTGTTCGTGGTGTTGAACATCGACTGGACATCTCTCAACCGTGCGTCAACTTGAGGTGCGTACGGACCTCAAGTTGACGCACGGC
>Ga0209597_1000576_pt1 | contig 24328 bp, 16 predicted proteins | sample M_140625_MF_Meta_FD_187316 | JGI IMG/M metagenome (GOLD analysis project Ga0209597, IMG submission 187316) | Freshwater microbial communities from Lake Montjoie, Canada to study carbon cycling - M_140625_MF_MetaG (SPAdes) (version 2) | ecosystem: Environmental > Aquatic > Freshwater > Lake... | reverse complement strand
TTTAAAAGATTATAGAAAGTTAAAGTTTAATAAAAAGATATCTATATATACAACTTCGCTTCTTCGCTTCTTCGCTTCTTCGCCGCTTCTTCACCACTTCGCTTCTTCGCTTCTTCGCTTCTTCGCCGCTTCTTCACCGCTTCACCGCTTCACCGCTTCGCCGCTTCGCCGCTTCGCTTCTGCTAACGTTCGAGAATCCACAGGGGGGGTAGCCTTGCTATCACTCTGATAATAAGTATATGTAATAAGTATATTATTTATTTTTAGAAAGTTTTATAAAGTCTAAAAGATTATAGAAATAGTTAAGAGCCTCTCGAAGTTCTCTAACAACACCAGTGATGCTCGACGTCGCTTCGCGACTTCGTATCGACTTACTTTTTTATAGAAAACAAAGCATATTCTTATTACCATTATGATAACAAAATATTACTATAAATAACCTAAACGTCGGCAGATACGCTACAAAGTAGCGGTGTTTAGCATCACAAGTATTACTAAGCATATACTTTGGGATGTTAGATATCTTTTTATAAAGTTTAAAAGATTATAGAAAGTCTAAAAGTTTTGTAAAAAGATATCTATATACAACTTCGCTTCTGCTAACGTTCGAGAATCCACAGGGGGTAGCCTTGCTATCACTATGGTAATAAGTATATTATTTATTTTTAGAAAGTTTTATAAAGTCTAAAAGATTATAGAAATAGTTAAGAACCTTCTATAACATTTCGAAGTTCTCTAAATAACACCAGTGATGCTCGACGCATCGGCTTACTTTTTTATAGAAAACAAAGCATATTCTTATTACCATTATGATAACAAAATATTACTATAAATAACCTAAAAGTCGGCAGATGCGTCGAGCATCACAAGTATTACTAAGCATATACTTTGGGATGTTAGATTTCTTTTTATAAAGTTTAAAAGATTATAGAAAGTCTAAAAGTTTTGTAAAAAGATATCTATATACAACTTCGCTTCTGCTAACGTTCGAGAATCCACAGGGGGTAGCATTGCTATCACTATGATAATAAGTATATGTAATAAGTATATTATTTATTTTTTAGAAAGATTATAGAAGATAGTTAAGAGCCTCTCGAAGTTCTCTAAATAACACCAGTGATGCTCGACGCATCGGCTTACTTTTTTTAGAGAAAATAAAGCATATTCTTATTACCACTCTGATAACAAAATATTACTATAAATAACCTAAAAGTCGGCAGATGCGTCGAGCATCACAAGTATTACTAAGCATATACTTTGGGATGTTAGATTTCTTTTTATAAAGTTTAAAAGTTTCTGGAAAGTCTAAAAGTTTTAGAAAGTCTAAAAGTTTTAGAAAGTCTAAAAGTTTTTGGAAAGTTTAAAAGATTATAGAAAGTCTAAAAGTTTTGGAAAGTCTAAAAGTTTTGGAAAGTCTAAAAGTTTTGGAAAGTCTAAAAGTTTTGGAAAGTCTAAAAGTTTAATAAAAAGATATCTATATATACAACTTCGCTTCTGCTAACGTTCGAGAATCCACAGGGGTAGCATTGCTATCACTATGATAATAAGTATATGTAATAAGTATATTATTTATTTTTAGAAAGTATAAAAGATTATAGAAGATAGTTAAGAGCCTCTCGAAGTTCTCTAATAACACCAGTGATGCTCGACGCATCGGCTTACTTTTTTAGAGAAAATAAAGCATATTCTTATTACCACACTGATAACAAAATAATACTAAATATTACCTAAAAGTCAGCAGATGCGTTTAGCATCACAAGTATTACTAAGGATATACTTTGGAATGTTAGATTTCTTTTTATAAAGTCTAAAAGTTTTGGAAAGTCTAAAAGTTTTGGAAAGTCTAAAAGTTTCTGGAAAGTCTAAAAGATTATAGAAAGTTTAAAAGATTATAGAAAGTCTAAAAGTTTAATAAAAAGATATCTATATATACAACTTCGCTTCTGCTAACGTTCGAGAATCCACAGGGGGTAGCATTGCTATCACTATGATAATAAGTATATGTAATAAGTATATTATTTATTTTTAGAAAGTTTTATAAAGTCTAAAAGATTATAGAAATAGTTAAGAACCTTCTATAACCTTTCGAAGTTCTCTAACATATCCTGAGATGCTCGACGCATCGGCTTACTTTTTTAGAGAAAATAAAGCATATTCTTATTACCATTCTGATAACAAAAGATTACTATAAATAACCTAAAAGTTGGCAGATGCGTTGAGCATCACAAGTATTACTAAGGATATACTTTGGGATGTTAGATTTCTTTTTTTCTTTTTTATAAAGTTTAAAAGATTATAGAAAGTCTAAAAGTTTTTAGAAAGTCTAAAAGTTTATAAAAGATATCTATATCCCTCAGTATATGGCTAAGAGCAACTTCGCTTCTGCTAACGTTTGAGAATCCACAGGGGGGTAGCCTTGCTATCACTATGATAATAAGTATATGTAATATGTATATTATTTATTTTTAGAAAGTTTTATAAAGTCTAAAAGATTATAGAAATAGTTAAGAACCTTCTATAACCTTTTGAAGTTCTCTAACATATCCTGAGATGCTCGACGCATCGGCTTACTTTTTAGAGAAAATAAAGCATATTCTTATTACCACTCTGATAACAAAATATTACTAAATATAACCTAAAAGTCGGCAGATGCGTTTAGCATCACAAGTATTACTAAGCATATACTTTGGGATGTTATTTCTTTTTATAAAGTTTAAAAGATTATAGAAAGTTTAAAAGATTATAGAAAGTCTAAAAGTTTCTGGAAAGTCTAAAAGTTTTGGAAAGTCTAAAAGTTTTGGAAAGTCTAAAAGATTATAGAAAGTCTAAAAGATTATAGAAAGTTTAAAAGATTATAGAAAAATAAAAAATAGATAGACACACAATACTTACACACAACCTTTAAGCACATTTCCTTTAAGTAGCGAGAGCCTTCGCCGCTTCTGCTATCGCTGCGTTCGCCGCATTCGCTTCTTCATAATATTTTCGGTTTTCTTCGGCAATTGCCTCAAACTCGTCCGTCTTGTTTAGGGCGTATTCAACCACAATTTCATTATAGATACTATATCTCGTGTCAAACACCTTGTTTCGAATCTCGCTTCTCATCATATACTTCGTCAGAAAGACTTCCAAATCCTCTGGTGTCGTATAGTCCATCTTCTCCAAATCAAATGGGTTTATCTTGTAATAGCAGACGCGGCTTTCGCTGCTTTCGTTGCTAACCACCTTGCTTGTTTCGGTTTCCACGCTATACTCGATATACGCCGTGTCAATCGACCAGAACCTCGGTTCATCGTAAATCTGGACGTCTTCATAGTCGCTACCATATTTCAGTTCTTGGACGACCGCACTGTCGTCATTGGAGAGCAGAAGCGACAAGTCGTAATAGTGCTTCCAATACTTGTTTTTTTTGAGTGTCTCAAAGGGTATCACGACCTCACCAAATCCCTTCACTTCCATATAGACCTTGTTTCCATATTTGATGAAGAGGTGATAGTCGAAGATAGCACCTGCGACTTGCGTGGGATACGTCATCCCTTCGTAAAATCCAGTGAATTCGGCGTTTGCGTTGGTGTGATAGACGCGTTTCTTACTTGCGATGACTTTGCTGTTCATTGCGGTTTGTTGCTTCGGTGCTTCGGTTTGAAGGCTCGTTTGCTGCTTTGCGTTTGCGGCTTTGCGTTTGCGGCTTTGCGTTTGCGGCTTTGCGTTTGCGGGTTTGAATGCTTGTTTGCGTTCGTTTGCGTTCGGCTTTGCGTTTGCGGGTTTGAATGCTTGTTTGCGTTCGTTCGTTTGTGTTTGTCTCTGCTACAATATTATAATTATCAGAATCATTTTTTGTAATCTAAGAGTTAAATCAGGACATATTGTGTCAGGAGAATAGAAATAAACAAAAGCATTTAAGGACGAAAAAGCATTTAAGGACGTGCTTCTAACTCGGCTATCTTCTCATTCGCCTCAGTTATTTTAGTATTCAAATGAGAGACTACATTTAGCAGATTATCGAACTTTGCGGACAATTCGGCATAAGCGACAAGTTCTTCCTTAGTAGCAAGAGCATCGAGAGAAGCGAGAGTAGCGAACCCAGAGACATCAGGGAGTTCCTCCTTAGTAGCAAGAGCATCAAGAGAAGCGATGGTAGCGAACCCAGAGACATCAGGGAGTTCCGCCTTGGTAGCAAGAGCATCAAGAGAAGCGATGGTAGCGAACACAGATACATCAGGGAGTTCTTCCTTTGTGGCGAAAGCAAACCCAGAGACTTCCTTTAATAAATCATCAATCTCTTTACGGATACCAGAAATATCAAAATCGGTGGTAGCAGTGGTATCGGTGGTAGGTGGCGTAGCGGACACGTATGATACGGCTTTTGAGGCTTCGACGACCGCTAATCTTTGTTCGAGTTCGTGGAGTTTGGAGTATATAGGAGCGTATGACATTCTATACTATTATAATATATTAATTATGTCATTTTACACAACGCAGATAATTATATAAAAAATGATTATATACGCTAATATATAGAATATACAGAGATGATTATACCGATTCGATGCTTTACGTGTGGGAAGGTTATGGCGGACATTGCCGATTATTACGAGAAGGAGAAGAACAAGATTGACGAGACGAACGATGTAGATTCTATCTATAAAAACTTTGAGAAGATACATACAGGACACATTTTAGACCAACTGGGATTAAAGCGATATTGTTGTAGGCGTAATTTAATCGCAAATATCGATATGATGGATATTATTTAAATATATGAAATATATGAAATATATGAAATATATTATATACGATTAAGATTAAGTATATATTGTAAATGAGTAGCGTTAGCGGCGTTAGCGGCGATATTAAAAAGAAAAGCAAGGATGTTTCTGTTCCTAAGGAGTCGTCGTCCGACATCGAGAAGTATATCGAGAAACAGATTGAGATTAAATTGAATAGCCTCTTGGAAACATTACCAGCCAAAGTGCCGAACGACCTGAATATAAAACCGATATATAACCTAACCATTAAAGAGATTTACAAGAAGACGCTACAATCGTTAATCGACATTATCACCGACATCGTCGATGTGTATAGCAAGAAGGATTACGTGAATAACAACAATTATATCTATATATTGATGAATATTTTTACCAAGGATGACCGAAAGATTTACGTGGGCATAATGCTTCTCGTGCTATCCTTCATCGTCTATTTTATTGACGGCGTCTCGATATAACCGCGGCGAAGCAGCGAAGCGGCACCGTTTCACCGCATCGATATTCTTTTTATTTTTTAATATGATATAGATATTAAAGATGATGTTATTCAATCATTACTATTACATCATCATTCTATTCGCGGTTCTCTATGCGATACTGAGCAAACGCCAAACACCGATTCTATTATCGATAATCATCATCATCATCCTATATTACTATTACAATACGTATCGGGCGGAGAACGAGGCACAATTCAAGGCGGACAGCAGTAAGAAGGAGGACAAGATACGCCACGAAGTGAAGGATGTCGTCGAAATATCCACAGACAATTTTTATATTCATAAGAGCAACAAGGACATCAAGTATCTTGTGAAAAACAAAGAGTTTATGGATATCCTATTTAACATCCGCTTCATAAAACGATTCGACAAAACGAGGTATTCGAATATGATTGTGAATCTCGATAAATTAATGAAAATCTATATGTATATATTAGCAGACCGCTACGACGTCAATACCTATTTGCCGATATTCACAGATATCAAAAACAATGTTCTCGAAATCTTCTATTCCCTCATATTCGTCGTGCCAAACCAGTTTAAGCACATCTATGGCTTTGACCCGCAGACCGAAATCGACAAATCGCTTAGCGAATTCCGTAGCAAAACAAAGCAGATGCTCACGGTTATCACGAATTACGCGAGAATCGGGCAAAAGAAAGTATATGTAAATAATGATAAATATATGCCTTATGAGAAAAATAAAGAACTCGTCCTGCCTTAACGGCTGGTAGCCTTAAATGGACTCGTCCCGTCTTAAACGAACTCGTCCTGCCTTAACGGCTCTTGGCTTTTTTCGCGGCTTTCTTTGTGGGTTTCACGGGTTTCACGGGTTTCACGGATTTATATTTCTTATATAAGGGAGGAATCACAATGTGAATCGTGCTATATATATACGCCATATTTTTCTTTCCTTTCGGACACGTAAAGCATCCTCCCGTATATCCGTAGCCGTAGCCGTCGCCGTAGCCTCCGCCTTTCATACCACATCCACAACCACCGCCGCCGCCATATAAAGCATCGCCGCTGCCACTGCTAACACTGCTATCGCCGCTCATTTTTTTACGACCACCTCTAATAGTAGAGAGATATAAAAAATCAACTGCGGAACTGGAATCGCAATTTCGGGCATTAGCATCCACCGCATTCGCTGCACCCGCAGGTAGGTTGAGTAGTGACGGATTCGCCGCATAAATCGCATTCAATTTATTCGCATCCGCCGAATCGTTCGCATATTCCATCTTACTTAAAATGTTGGCTGTCGCCATCTCCTTATATAGTATTTGTATTTGTTTAATGTTGATATTTTTAATTGCTTAAATTGATATAGTTGATGATTAAGTCATAGCGGGACTTCAATTCGTTGATTTCGTCTTGTAATGCCGACATCCTGCTCATATCAATGTAATTCAAGAGGACATTCACCTTATCATTCAGTTCCCTTATTTCGCCCTGTTGTGATTCTATCTTTCGATGTAGTTCTTGGACGGCACACACATTTAGCGTATTGATATATTCCTTGTTTAACGCGTGAAAGTCATTCACCTCCGTCCCATACACAAATATACTCGTAGCCCCATATTTAATCGGCTTAATCCTAAAAGATACTGGGGCTACCTGACTGATGACCTCGACGACCTCGACAATTATCGTGTTAGCGGACGCGTCCCGCATATCATAACATTTTATTCGATGCGGAAGCGGCGTTAGCGGAGCGGCGACAGCAGTGGGAGCGGCGTCTGGTAATGTGATTATGCCTTCCTCAGGGTTATATTCGGCGACCACGAAGATATTCGGTATGAACTCTGTCTGTATCTTGACGGCATCTGGTATGACCTCCCGTATCTGCTGTGCGATAAAACCATATACCTTATTCGGTTCGTTATTATTATTCGAGAGACCTCTACCGCGACGCTCTCGACGCTCTCGCTCGTCAATGTAGTTGTAGGTTTTCGGCTCAATATTCAATATCATTCGCAGAGCGTTGTCGTCCTGAACGTCGCCTATATTCGTTTTAATTCGCTCATCACTGCTCGAAATCACATTGCCAGTCGTCCAGATACTCGAATTGAACTTCGCACAAATATCCGTATTCGTGATGTTCTGAACGACATCAATGTTCGAATAGTTTGACGTGTGAATGCCAAAGGTTAATGTCGCGTCCTCTGGCGTTGCCCCGTTCCCTCCCGCAACCTCCAATTTAAACTGATTCGGCTCTACGCCAATCCCTACATTCCCCAAATTATAATAAATATTACTCGTCTCCTTCGCCCATAACAACGCACCGCTCATACCCATCAAACTATTCACATACAAGATGAGGTTGTTGCTCGACGACTGGACGTAATTCGACGTTTCACCCACAAACCCCGGCACAATCTTCTTATCTATCTTCGCCAAATATCGCAAAAGCAACGCACCGTGTTTCCCGTTCTCCCCGTAATTACCCCCGCACCCGCTATGTATCGCGTTATACCCGAGGCGTGATACCCCCCCTACGCTTGTCGTTAAGTTCGAACCCGCACCGCCGCAACCGATATACGCTTGTCCGCCAACCAAGTTGTCCGTCATATTGAAGTCGTCTTTGAAATTGATAGTCTCGCTATAATTAAAATATCTGTCCGTATCCAGATTGATGTTGGCGAGGTTCAATCCAAACAATCCTTCGCCGCCATTCACCTGCGTTCCTGCCGTCCCAATGCCACCCCCGCCATACTCGCCTCCCGCATTTCCGCGGAAATAGATGTTGCTCGTGTTTCCCACCAATCTCCGAACGTCGTCTGAAATCCCCACGAGACTTGCGGGAGCAAAGTTGCCCGAACCGCAACCGCCGATGACATTGGACGCCATATTACACGTGTAGGTAGTAGTAAGGATATAATTCGACACAAATATCTTATTTATCGGTATGGTAGGGGCGGACGCTTGATATAGCGTATAATTCGACACATAGAGGATGTTCGACGATACCTGATAGTCGAATATTTTATTCATTACCGCTCCGCCGCCGTCGGCAACCAAGTTCTCAAACGACGTGTTGTTGCCTCGCGTCGCAAATTGATTCGAGTTCGAATAAAAGGCACTGCCGCCTCGCCCGACCTTGATTGTTTTCTCCCCACTGCCTATATAGGCGTCATTCACATATACCAATTTACCTGCTCCGCCGCCATAATTCGAGTTCCCTCCGCAACCGCCGCCACCGCCACCATACGCCATAATATCACAGATTGTTCGCGTAGTATCCTTGAAATCGATGATATATTTCGTGTATTCATTCATACTATACAACTCCTTCCTCTCGTCGTCCGCCAACGCATAATTGTAGATTTTGAAATCGGATACGCAAAAGTTGTAAGTCGTCGTGTTCGCCTCAGACGACAAGGTATTCTTGATGTATTTATTGAAACCGAGTGTTGCGATATAACTGTTTGCGACATTCTGTAAATCCCTCAAAACACCATTGATATACACGATAATCTCAATCGTCGTCTCGCGTCGTTCAATCGACCACGAAATATGATACCACGTATTCATTAATATGTTTGTTATCGTGCTGACAGGCTCTTTGATTTTATCCATATAAAACGTGAGTTTATTGTCCGCATAATTAATATTCAATTTACGCGAATTGATACTATCATTATTGCTAAACTCGACAATGATTATCTCGCTGCCACCGCCATACAATTTGACTTTGACCCATAGACTCATTGTTAAAGCCCAATCACTATACGTCTTGAATATACTATTGATATCAAACTCGCTCTCGAACTTGCCAAACGACGGTGGTGGCAACACAGGAGGCACAGGCACCGTAGGTGGGACAGTAATCGGTGGCACCGTTGCCGTAGGGACTATATAATTGAACTCTAAATACGTGGTATCCAATGGCATATACTCGATGTTTCGTAAATATGTGAGAGGGCGAATATTCGTATCGCCATACAATTCTAAGTTTGTCAAGAGATTTCCCATATATCCGCTATTCTTTATCCTACGAATACCATCGTTTATGACGACGGGAATGTTGCTATTGTTGATGTTGCTCGTGATTGTGATGTTGTAGCCCATCAATAGATTGTTGCTATCCTCCGTAAATTTACACCATACGGGTAATATCGCACTACTCGCGTTCCCTCTGTCAAACGTTGTGCCTATCGAGGAATTATACGTGAATTTACATACGTAGTAATCGGTGCTTGGAACGGACGTGAATGACAATACGTTATTCTCGATGACTGGCGGAATAATATAGATAATCTCAGGTGTCAAACTAATCACCCCCGTAGCATTCACATAGATACCACTGCCAATCTGAACACCGCCTAACGTTCTCGTCGTCGCGGGATTAATGATATTGTTCGCCTGTTCGGTTTTTATATACTCGATTAAGATGTTGCTCGTGGATACGATGTAATTGCTGACATTCGCATTCGTGTCTTTCAAATTCGTCGTGATGATTTCGGAAATGACGCTATCCGTATTCGTGATGCGTTCCTCTAATTTATTTGTCTCGCTACTTATGTAATTGCTCGTGTCGCTCAGAAAATCTCGATTGTTGATGGTGAGAATGCTATTCTCCCACAATAGATTATTGTCGCTCACGAGTTGATTGTCGCGATTGAATAGAATGGCGTTATTTATAAAACTGCTGTTTCCTGTCCCGCCTCTCGCGATACTGAGTTTCCCCGAAGTTATATTGTTCGCATTAAGATTGGTGATGGTATTCCCTACGCCGATAAAAGACGCACCCGTGATACTTCCGCCCGTAACGATATCACCCGTCGCTACGCCGAAAAGACTCCTCGATGTCCCCGCAGGTGTTATACTATTCGCCATCCTTATAAAAAATAAATGTTTTAAGTTTAAATAAGTTTCCTTATTCTTTTTAATTATCCAAGCAGGAGCGTAGAAGTCATAGCGAACGTCGCGAACGCCGCTACCGCTACGACTGGAAAGATGTGATAAATGCTATTCTTCGTGTATTCTTCATCAATCAAATCAGATACCTTGTCCTCCAAGTATCGAATCTTTTCTACATCGGCTACCGTGTATTCGATGGGTGGATGCGTTGCGTCGTGGTATTTACTATAATAATATTTCAAGTCTTCGATGCTATACTCTATCATCATCGAGGGCTACCGAGGGCTAATAGTTATATATACGCAGATGCTTCTTATATCTATTTATACGCACGGCGTATAATACGGGTATTGTTATCTTTCTATAAAATAAGAATATGAGCCAGTTCGCGAAGTATGCTGCGAATGCTGCGAAGTCGGGTTCGAACCCTACGGGGCAGTTTGGTTCTATGGAATCGATGATGAAGGGTTCGTTAGATAAAAAGGCGAATATATTAAATATAAATATGGATTCATTAACTAATATTGCGAAAGTGGGTTCAATCGCGTCGCCAGTTGGTGCGACTGCTGAGGTATTTAAAGAAGGTGGCAAGTATGCGTGGAAAATTATCAAGAAAATGTTCCGTCTGGATACATTCAAACTCATTGTGATGCTCTTACAATTTATGGCGTATGTAGTATTCATATTGGCGACGCTCCTGTTCGTGAATGCGTGTATTCATTTTCACAAGACGCAGACGCAGCAGTAGCAGTCGCAGCAGCCCGATAATAAAAAACTGAAAGACCTTCCGATATTCGACGCTTTGAAAACAAATAACTTTATGTTTCTCGATACCTTCATTATGAACAAGGATTCCAAGTTGTTTATCGCAATCACAAGTATCATCGGGGGGGCGATAGGGCTATTAATACTCCACGCTATCGTTTTATACAATGCGGAAGAAAAAGAAAAAGCAGATTTCAAAAAATATTGCGACACCGTATTATCAACCCATCGCATCACATACATCATCGTAGCAATCATCTATTTCGTATTTTATGTCATATTCACAAGTGCCTATTATACACAAATCGCAAATAATTCGTGCGTCCCCGATGACATCTTCAATACATATAGAAAAGACAACAAGGATATCATCCAATATAAAAAAGAAGCATTACAAGCGATTAAAAAAACAATACAACAGAACCTATATGGCGGCAGCGGATTTAATGCGACCAATTATGATACGTATAAATATATAGAAGCAAAGGGGAAGGTTGCGATTGATATCGATATCGCTTCCATTTTCCTTATATACGAAAATAATCGCAACAAAATTAAGAATGCTGCGGAGGTTCAACAATATACCAGAGAATATATAAACTATATCGATGAATACTTTGAACTTCTGGGACGGAATGCCGATAATTACCAGAAGTTCTATTTAGTGGGATTAAGCGAAGGAAGCGAAGGAAGCGACGCGAACGAAGCAAGAATCTATACATTACACAGAGAGTTTGAAAAAAGGTTGAATACGATGAAATCGATGATAGCAACCTATTTTATTCTTATCATCACCTTCTATACCCTGCTGTGTATAGCGATATTCGCACTGCTGTTCGTGTCAAATACGTCGATACAGAAGACGGTTATCGAAACGATATATAGAATTGCGAGGACATTAAGGATTGTATAGGAATAAGTCTCGTTAAAAATATTAGTTAGTATTATTAAGAAGATAATATATATGGATGATAATGCGGAACTAACAAATCTAAAAAAATATCTATATGAATTGTGCCAAAAGATAGCAGGGATAAAAACATTAGGAGTGGAAAGGGATGTAAGGAAGGCATTTTTTAATAAATATAAGTTATATTTCTTATTATTCGTTCATAGGATAAGTGATTATTATGAAGATGAAGGAGAAGGGGAAACCTTGGTTGGGGATGACGAAATACACCTAATAAAAAAAATAAATAACCCTTATAAGGATAAATTACAAAAGTCTCATAAATTAATAGTTGCAGAAACCTTTTTAAATGATTTTAATACTATAACAGAAAGGCTAAATGATTTGAATAATCCTACTACTGAAAAAAAACTAAAAGAAAAATTGGAAGTTTTGAAAAAAAAGGGAGAGCAGAATAAGATGAAAAAACAGAATGAACCAGAGTTGAAAAGATTAGAAAAAGATTTGGAAGATTTTAAAAAAAAGAATGAGGCAGAGTTGGAAGATTTTAAAAGACAGAATAAGAAGATATTAAAAGAAATTGAAGATGCACATGATGTTATATCAAAAGAAAATAAACAAACAGAAAAAAGGAGGAAGGAAATCGACATCGCGATAAAAGAATTGATTTCACGTATATTAAGTGATAAAAAAGATAAAGCAATATATATACTTTCAGATACACAATTAAATAATATACTATATGGCACAACAGACAACAAAGCAGATAATAGGTTAAGAATAAATATAGAAATAGACAAGGTTAGAAAAATAATAGAGGGTTCTGAGTTATTAGCCTATTATTCCTATATAAATAAGATAATACATAAGATAAACCCACAGTATTCAGAATCAGATGTAAAAGAATATGTTGATGATTTCTTTATCGATGATACTAAAAAACATTTTGGCATAACCAAAGAGGAAGACCTTCGAATAAGAAAGGCATTTCTGATATACCTGATTAACAACATCATATATTATTATATCATATTAAAACACGATATAGGTACGGATAAGCCTAATTGTGATGCGAAAATTAGGTATATTTTTGATAACCGATACATAAAGTTTAGTAAAATTGCTATGACTGCTCCTATGGCGGATTATCAATATACAACACTAAACCACGATATAATTGGGATATTTAAGGATTACACATATTTATTCGATTTAACAAATAATATAATTGAATATGAACGGCAATATCTATTAAAGTGCGGGGATTATAACGCAAGTATAAATGCGAAGGCAACTGATGTTGTAAAGTTTGAAAATCAGAAAATGTTAGACGATTATAATGGTGTAAGCAAAGAATATTCAGATGCCTACGTTAATTATACACAGAAATTACAAGAATATACAAAAGTATGCGAGGAATATAAAGCGAAAGACGACGCATTTGTGAAGGCTAATGCTATATATGTGAAGGCTAACGATGAATATTTAAAAAATAGGGAGAATAAGAATAAAGAAAAGAAAAGTGAAAGGGACGCCGCTCTGGTGGAGAAGAATGCTGCTGAGAAAAATAAAGACGAAATAGAAAAGATGAAGGAAACCACTGGGAAAGACCTTCGCAATGCTGTATATACGTTTAATGAATTGTTATTTTGTTGTTTCTGTAAATATATCGAAATAACATTTAACCGAACAATAGATGCTGAAACTGATATTTACAAAGATAAACTAAGCGGTTATGTTGAGTTGATAAAAAAATATAACGAGACTTGTAAAAATTGCGTTATCACCTATGATGATGCGAAACACGAAGAAGTATTAAATATGCTTACCGCCCAAATAAAAAAAGTAATGAATCGCCAGATTTATTTATTATTCGAAGCGAAGAAGAAAGATGGAGAGATTCAGAGCAAAAAAAATGCTATGAATGGTATTATAAATGCGATAATTGAAATAGAAAGGGAGATAAGGAAGATATATAAGGAAATTGTAGATAATCCTAATGTTTTATTATCAGATTCTTTTGATACCAAAAGTCCAAGCAAAGATGATGAGGAAAGTCTTGAATATGAATACGTTGTGAAACAAAAAGACCCATCGAATTTGACCTATTATCAAGTTATGGGGTTAATTATCGACAATTTAAAGAAGGTAAAGGGTGGTTATAAAAATAGTGATATTTCAAGTATATATGGTACGTTGAAAGACATCGTAGATAAGAAGATAAAAATTAGTGATTTAACATTCGACGCATTAAAAAAGGGCTGTTTAGGTGAAGACTTTATGGACGAAAAAACATTCATTGACAAAGAAGACACGGGAAAGAAGGCTATATCATCTATAATATATAAGAAGGCGATAGATAAAATTAATGGTTTCATAGAGACGTATAAAAAAGACTATGACAAGCAACCCACAACATTTGAAGAAAATGCTGAGAAAATAAGGGCATATCTTGATTTAATCAGATATATAAAAAATGTCGAAACGAAAGCACAAGAGGAAAAAGAAAGAATGTTCGCATTACTTGATGACGCAAGAAAAAAAGCGGAAGATGCTTATAAACTTACAGAAACGACGAATGGTAAAATAAGTAAGAAAGAGGTTCAAATATTAAATGCTATAAGAATAGCAAAAGATACTCTTGAACGTGAAGAAAAGTTATTTGGACGATATGAAAAATTAAAAAAATTACACAATTATAAACTTGATTATGAAGATGATTTAGTTTCGATAAGAGATGCGAGAAGAGTTGAAATAGCAACCTGTAATCAAAATATAACAGATATTAACACGAAATTAACAGAGTTAAAGGCATTTATTAAAACAATATTCGTATTAGCAAATGATGCTAAAAAAAAGGCATATCTTCCTGTTGTGTATGATGATGGCGTAGATGTAGCAATCGGTGTAGGAAACGAAATAGTTGATGCTATCAATAAACAAGGTGAAGAAGAAAATATAGAGGGTATTAAAAATAGATTAAGCGATGCGAATGTTATTGTGGATGATGTGATAGCAAAAAATACAGATGCAAACGCCCTATTAGAGAATATTGAAAATTTGTTAAAGGATATTAGTCCTGACCACATATTTTTAAATGGATTGACAAGAAAAATTCGATTAATAGTTAATGAAGAAGAACTCAACGAAATTAAAGGTGATGTCGATGGTAGCGTAGGTGTAGCAATCAGTGTAGGGGAGGCAATAGATGATGCTGAGAACGAGGAAGAACTCGAAGTATTGAAAGGCGATGTCGATGGTAGCGTAGGTGTAGCAATCGACGTAGGGAACGCGATAGATGATGCTATCAATAAACGAGAGGACGATGAAGAACTCGAAGAATTGAAGAGCGATGTCGATAATAGCGTAGGTGTAGCAATCGGTGTAGGGGAGGCAATAGATGATGCTATCAAACAACAAGAGGACGATGAAGAACTCGAAGTATTGAAAGGCGATGTCGATGGTAGCGTAGGTGTAGCAATCGACGTAGGGAACGCGATAGATGATGCTGTCAAACAACGAGAGGACGATGAAGAACTCGAAGAATTGAAGAGCGATGTCGATAATAGCGTAGGTGTAGCAATCAGTGTAGGGAACGCGATAGATGATGCTGTCAAACAACGAGATGACGATGAAGCACTCGAAGTATTGAAGGGTGATGTCGATAATAGCGTAGGTGTAGCAATCGACGTAGGGGAGGCAATAGATGATGCTGTCAAACAACAAGAGAACGATGAAGAACTCGAAGTATTGAAGGGCGATGTCGATAATAGCGTAGGTGTAGCAATCGGTGTAGGGGAGGCAATTCCTGTATCAAAAAGAAAAGCAACTCTAACAGTTAAAGTCAATCCCGGCAACGCCGAAACCGAACCCGAACCCGACAATATACAAGAACAAGAACCAGAACCACCTGCGAAGGTTAAGAGGCATATCGACGAACAATATGTGAAAGGTAATTATTTAGACCCTGGGCTATTTAAGGAGGTGAAGGAGGGCGATTTAAAAGCGATACGAGAGTATCACGCAGAGCAAGTGCGTAATAAGTTCCGTCCGAAGCCCGGGGCAATCGCCAGAATGGACGCCGAGATTGATAAGTTTAACTATCCGCAGACTGGTGGCGGTAGCAGCGGTAGCAGCGTGGACGGCGGTAGCGGCGACACGGGAGATATGATAAAGAAAATAAATGATTTTGAAAACGACATCAATAATCCTATCGAAGCATTTGAGATAAAGTTCGAAGACAGGCTCGTATTCATTATCGCGACATTCTTTATTCGATATGTCGCGGTTTCGATAATACAGCGAGGCATCGATAGTAATCTGGTGAAGACGTTCTACGAAGGATTTATATACTACGGAGTCATCTACATCCTGCTCTTTTGGTTCATTGTGCTTTTTATCAATATTGACAATAATTATACCGTCGATTACATCGATGTGAATAACTTGGCGATTTATATCCGCTCCGTGTTTTATTACTTTTATATGGGAACGAATGGGATTTCGCGGTTAGCCATACACTCTTTGTTAATACTCATCATCATCGTCATCCCTATCCTACTAAATATCAAGAACACAAAGGCACGGGATACGCTAAATGAAGACGATGAGGACGAAGTTAAACTCTTGTCCTTGGAGGAACGAACGAAGTTATCCAAGGCATTGTCTTTATTCACTTTATTTATATGGATACTGACAAGTATAATTGCTTCAAAATTTTAAATTATATTCGTATATAATAGATAATAAAAGGATGGCTGGAAAGGCGGTAGTGAAAGCGGCGAAAGCGGCGGTGAAGAAGGCTGATGGGAAGAAGGCTAAGGCGACTGGTAAGGCGGTTGCGAAAGCGACGAAGAAACCTGCTGTGAAGGCGAAAGCCGCGAAAGCGGTAGCGAAGAAACCTGCTGTGAAGAAACCTACGGGTGCGAAGAAACCTACGGGTGCGAAGTTTAATTTCAATAAACTAATTATGTTGATTATCCGCGATGTTCCTAAGAAGGGAAAGAAGATGACGGGTGGGTATAAAAAAGCAGACATAGACCCAATACTAACCCTGATATTAAATTTTCTAAATACTAAAAAAATTCGCGAAAGAATAATCAAACGGATAGAAGATGTTTATGCTGTGGGGGGAGTGCATGGCAACGAAATTGTAAGATACAAGGATGACACTATAAATTTATTAAAAGGTGCGGATTTTGATAAGGTCACTGTAAAAACATTTTTAAATCGTATGTTTGCTTCAAAAGGTACTGTTATTCATTCTTTTACAAACGAATTGAAAGAATCACTTAAATATGATGAAGCAGGGATTAACACAAGTGAAAAGGACAAACGATTTCATAATTTTGAATTCATTAACATTGTAATCGAATTATGCAATATTTATATTAGATATTATAATAATGCCGAAAATACGGGTTTTTCTGAAAAAATAGAATTAATACCTGTAATGCCGTAAGTAAATTACCTGTGTATTCGTCGCTTCACCGTATTCACTGACTTTAATGATATATAGCCTCTTTTTTATTATCATAATGGTATCATAAACATATTAACACATATACGCACACAATCCATCCATCCCATAATCCTTTTTAATAATATTATTATAAAATATAGTATGCGTAATACACCGATAGTCGCAAGAACCGCGATAGTCGCGAGAGCATCTCGATATGAGGGGGGGGGGGCTTTTTTGATTTGTTTAAATCAAAACCCTTACCACAACCAACATTTGAAGAAAAAGACTTTGAAGAAAAAGATAAATATACGTTAAGCAATCGTATTCTAACTTATAGGTTTATAAAATCATATTTAGATTACCATCTTAAACCCAATGACTGTTTAACAGAAAAAATGTTTGGTGATAAAGTGGGATATACTATACGCGATATTGTCGATTTAGTGGAACAATTCAAGATTATGAAGACTGGTATATTTCTGTCAGTAAATAAAACGTATATATATAAAACCGTATTAAATACTGAGACTGGACGAGAGTTTTTGATAGCATCGAAAGTTATGGAAGTATCTGCTGAAAATATACAAGAAACCGCAATTATGAAGAAAATTACAGAGGAAATTATAGAAAAAGAATTATCTAAACACTTCGTTGTTATGTATAAATCGTCCTTATGTGATAAAACAAAAACGTTGGTGAATTATAATGAACTTTGTGATGGCGATATAAAAATGCTATTTGAAAATGGTAAGATAAATGATGCTGATATTTTATTTAACATACTATTTCAATCCTTAATATCACTTGCTACATTTCATAATATAATCGGATATGCACACTTGGACGCTCATTCTGGGAACTTCTTATGTCAAGTTAATAATGAGGACACCGTCCGTTATTATCATTATAAATTAGGCGATACGTCTTTTTATTTGAAAAGTTGTGTTTATAACATCTGCTTATTTGATTTTGGACTATCAAAACCATTTAGTAAGGATAAAATATATATACAAGATAATAACCGTTCTATTTTAAGAGATTGTAAAAATATCACGAATTATTTTAAGAATTATTTTAAGAAAGAAAATAGTCTTCCTGATATTTTGAAAGATATGGAAACTTATTCTGATAATAATGTAACGAACCCTCTATTTAAAATCCTGTTTTTCGAAGAGATACTTCGATTAATGAAAGAACATTCACCAAAGGGAATGATAGTGGATGTATTACCTGACGGTGCTGTTCCGCTTAATGCGACTCCATTTATTATCAGCAATCACAAAGCGATAGGCGGTAGCCGTGGCGGTAGCCGTAGCCTCGTAAAGTATAAATCAACAGGAGAACACGTCCATATAGTATATAACAATAAGAAACTTAAAAGATGCGTATATACGAAGGCGAAAGGTCGTGGCAAATACTGTAAAATTAACAAGATATATATATTACTTAGTAAATTGAAACTCGTGAATGAATGAGATGGGAACGTTGTATATATTTATGTATATGTTTCGTAAATCCAGAACAAGGGTTAAGGATGCGAAGGATGCGAAGGATGCGAAGGATTACTATTTTTTATCATATCCTTTATATTCGCCAACTGCATCTCTTTGTTAAAATGAATATATTTTGTTAGCATACTTGGTATAGTGGGTATTTTAATATTTGAAGCATCATATCATTATCGAGGTAATCCATTATTTAAACGTATTATTGTTCTGAGTAGTTATATAAGTTCCTATATTGTTCTGAGTAGTTATATTGTTCTGAGTAGTTATATTTTGTGTAGTTATATTGTTCTGAGTAGTTATACTTGCTATATTCGGAGGGTTTGCATGAAAGGTACTTCGTGGTTCGCATTTATTATTTGCGATATGTTTTGATTTTGCTTGACGTGTTGTAAAATGAATCATACACGTTGGACACGTTAATACATCAACATCGATACAGTTTAATTCGTGTTCCATTAAACTCTTTTTCGTTTTATAATTCTTATTACAATTCTTACAAATAAGTTGCTGTGGAACATCTTCATCAACCAGTATATTGGGTTGCTGTTCCTTGTGGTCAGGTTGCACTCTTCGCTCCTCTTTATTTTGTATCCCTTTCCATTGAACCTTATTCTTTGCTTCAACCCATAATTTCGAAAACTCCATTTGTATAGTATGATATTGATATGTCTCTTGAACGCTATCCTTATCACAACATAAACTCCATTTATGCGTTTTATTGTTTTTTCTTACAACTAAATCATCTTGATACCATCCTCCGTCTATTACATAAAATGTCTTTCCAATATTTATCCAAGATTCGACAGAACCTTCTTTATACGCACCTCCTAATATCCCAAACTGTCCTTTCCATCCTGATTTGATGATTTTGTCTTTGTGAGACGTATAAACATCCTCTTTCCATATATTCACATCTCCTTTTATTTCTATCAATATCTCATTATCACCATCAAACTTGATAATAAAATCAGGGATATATCCTTGTAAATCTATCGGTTCGTAATCCCAATCCCATTCTAACGTTTCAAAGATATTCGCCCATTGTGCTTCAATTCTACTTCGAAACTGAATACCTCTCGCTCCTATTGTCGGTATCCCCTTATGATTTGACATACCTTGTAAAGAATATTCCGTAGAATATCCACATATCATTTTTTTAAGATAATTCACATCCACTTTTAACCATTATAATAATATATAATAAATAATAATAGGAGAAGAATAAAAATTATAGAATGATTCCAAAATGTTCCTTGAATGGCTATAATCAATACATGCAATTCTTTGGTTTGCTATTTATGGCATTCATTCTTGTCGTCGTCGTCGTCTTTTATTTACAAGGAAGGCACAACGAGATAACCGAGAAATATTTTAACATCAACACAGCGGGTAATATCGACACATCGACGCTCGAATTCAAACGAGCAACCGACCAAGGAAACCGCAGCACCTTCCCCGAAGACAAGTACCCCGGGGCAAACTACGAGTTAATCGGCAACGGACAACGAACGGCTTCCACAGGTGGCGTCGGACCATCTGGCGTATCCGTTTCAAAGGCAACCCCGTCCCCACCGCGAACCACCGATATATACAAAATGCGAGATTGTAAAGTATATTTCACCGACGATATAAGGGGATGCGACGAACAAGCCGAGAGTTCGACGAAGACGTGTAGTTATAAGTTTGACGGTTGGCAGGAGTTCGACACCTACACCGACAATAACGAAAATACCCTCACCTATCCTATCAAAAAATACAAGCCGAATGCTTCGAACACGAGCGAACTAATCAACGCCCATTTCACGAGCAAATGCTTCAAGGAGTTTGACAACGCAGGTAAAGGCGGAGCAAAGAGATTCGAGTTCAAAGAGAACCGCCTTGTGAAGTTCGATTCCAAGGGCGTTAGGGACAATACCGAGATTGACACCAATATATTCGGTGGCAAAAAATACACGTCCATACAGTTTATGAATGGCGAAAGTCCCCAAGATAACCTGACGAATGTTATCGACAGCATCTGCTCCGTGAAGTATAACAAGATACAGGTGCTAAACGGCAAGACGTTCTACAAGTTCATATTGCGTGGCAGCGGCGACGGACGCGTCATAGAGTCTATCGATAAATTATCATTGATGGACGACCAATCGGGGTTTAATCGGGTGAATGCGATAGCGATAAATGATTTTGCGATTTTAGGGTCGCACGGGCTTCGCTTTGACACGAACAACAATTTACAAATCTTTATCAACGAAGCGGCGATTAACGCCGATATGAACGTATTTAAATTCACCTATGTCGCGAATCTATGTAGCAACTCGCAAATCAAGCAATATACGATGCTTCCCGTTAATTTGAGGATTACCGACTTCTTACGATTTGGTGCGGTAGCACAAAATGCCGTAAAGGAAAAGGTGATTACGGGCATCGACACGTCCCTCCTAACGAACAAAGATTCTTACAAAGGGAAGACGGCATCAGGCAGTTATATCGACTATAAGAAGCAGATTTTAGACGACTTGGAAGGACGGCGTCAAACCGAAATCGGGTCTTTAAAAGGTGCGTCGGAAACCCGCAAAACAGGATATAATACCGAAATCAATAAGATAAATAACGATATAACCGCCAAGTATAACGAAAAAAACAATTTCGCAGTCCCTGACAACACATTCTTAAACGTATTGAACTTATACAACCGAAATGGGGGTAGGATATTCGACTATGCCTCAGGATATAAAAATAACCGCCTGAACGATATCGCCATCCCTCAGGGAACCGAAGTGATTTTTATGGATAACTCCGATATCTGTATGATATTCAAGAACAATACGGGGAACGACCACAAGGTGTATTACTTTCCAATCCCAGAAGGGGACGAGTATGAATGCGATATATTAGTCGTCGGTGGCGGTGGTGGCGGAGGGCATTTCGGTGGTGGCGGTGGAGGCGGACAAGTATTATTTCGCAAAGACATGAAAGTGAAAGGGTATTTTGTAGCCGTCGTAGGAAAAGGTGGAAAAGGTGTGCCACCCGGGTATAACCGCAATTATGATACAGGCGAAGGCACGATAAACGGGTTGTATAGTGCGGTAGGAGTGAATAACACAGGTATTTATGCGAATGGCGGAGGTGGCGGAGGAACGCGAGATGGGAGGGCTTACGGACGCAGAGGCTTCGACGGAGGTAGCGGAGGTGGCGGTTCGCATTCGAATGAACCATCCAGCCAAGGTATGGGTGGTAATAGTAATAAAAACTCATATAGTGGATGGGATTCCTACGGAAACGCAGGAGGAAAAGGGAAACCCCATTATGCCTTTTGTGATGCCAATAATCGAAACTGCTATTACAGAGGGGAGAATCCGCCTTCCCACGCATCAGGTGGTGGTGGTGGTGCGGGAGGACGCGGAGGTGATTTCTCATACGAAACAGGCGGTGGCGATGGCGGACGAGGAATCGATTTTTCAGGCACGTTCGGGAAAAATGTAGGCGATAAAGGGTTTTTCGGTGGTGGCGGTGGTGGCAATACCTATTATAACGCAGGAAGGGCAGGATATGGAAACGGCGGCGACGGGTTATTAGGTGGCGGTGGCAATGGCGGTATGGATTGGGTAGATGTAGGTTATAATGCGATGGACGGAAAGGCGAACACAGGTGGCGGAGGCGGAGGTGGGCGGTGGTGGTGGTATTGGTGGAGCGACTATCACGCCAAGGGCGGAGACGGCGGTTCAGGTGTCGTTATTTTGAGAATCAAAAGGAAAATACAGATTATGGCGATTACGAATTCGTTCGAAGGGTATTACAACGAAGCCCCCGTATCCACGATAACGATGCCTCCGCTACGTATTCAGTCGAACATCCTAACGTCCTTTGTATATTTACAAAAGGGCTTTTATAGGTTCAGAGCAGACCTCGGGAATATGGGAAAGGCGAACCCGAATATCGTCTATGCGGAACTGGTTATCTATGACGAGAGCAACCTCTCTGGGGCGCAATACAACTGTAAGAAGGTGTTCAAATACAATCTCTATAATAATCGGTATCGCCCTTCCTATTTAAGGCAATACGTGGATATCCCTAAAAATAAGTTCTATAAACTCGCGTATTCCTATTATTATATCAACAACACCACGGGTAATAAAAACGAGGATTTCAAACTGTATTATAAATATATGGCATCCGCCCCCGAGAGTTTAGAGGGTTCGACGCCGAGCGATTTAATCGCGTGGTATCGTTTTGACGGCAGTATCGAAGACATCAATCCAAGCACCACGCTACCCAAGTATCACTTGGTAGAAACAAAGAATCGGCTGCCGAATTATCCAGACGATACATTTCAAGAAAAAAGTTATGTGAATACGAGCATCGCGGGAGTGAATGGGGCATTTAAAACGATAAATAATATCGATTTGGCAGGAAAGTCGTTCAGTATCTCCGTGTGGATGCGAACAAAAGACAACGGGCATTGCTATTTCATTTGCCAAGGAAAGCAATATTACGACGAGTATCGGTATTATACCAATGGCTATTTACACATCGGACACCGAGGCGGCGGACAGTATTTAATCGGCTTTTGGGGAAATGACCTCGAACACAATTCGTCGGGCGGACGTGCCTACCCCGAAGACGCAAATCAATGGGTTCATATGGTGTTTGTTGTGGATGTCGCACTCAACCGAGCGAGTTGCGGGAGAAGAATGTATCGTAATGGTGCTTTAATCGCCGAAGACCGAGGGCGTCCCTTGTATAACGGGCAAGGTAAATTATACATCGGACAGTTGCCGACGTGGGGCGAAATCCATTATAACTACAATATGGATATTAGCGATTTTATGTTGTTCAACAAGGCTTTGACGGCGAGTGAAGCCGACGCGTTATTTAAGAATACGCCGAACCCCGGCGAGGTGAAAGTTAATACCACAACCGTATCATTAAGTTCCGCAAATGACGATACCTTGTTTAGCCCGAATGCCATCAACAACATCAATACGCCAATGAATACGTATTTATTCAACGGGGCGAATATGAATACGGGGTATCGCACCGCTGCGGTTGCGAATGTTTTCTCGACGATAAGTTATGCGAATGACGACCACAAGAGTTACAAGAGTTTCCAGAACTTGGCAACCTATATCGACACCGACAGCATCGATTATTTCGGCATCCGCATTCTGACAAGGAGTCGCAATGAGCAACAAAGGTTGATTGACGGCGAAGGCGCGAGATTGACAAACGAGATTCGAGGTAGCACCGTAATCGCAAACCTGAATACGTTGTCGAACGCCATCAAAAGCATCGACTACAAGGGGCTACTTCCAGTGGGAAACCCGCAGTTGTTGCCAAACAAAACCTTCATTTCGATATTCGGGCGCGGCAACGAAGGGAACTACATAACCTACGACAAGGTTCGGGATTTACAAAGTCTGGCAAACCCCGGATTAACAGAAGCAGTCTATGTGGAGGCATTGAATTAATGCGGACGTAGCCAGATTATACTTTTTTTTATATATACATAATATAATAATGATTACTCTTAATAATAGTAATATTGATTT
>Ga0209597_1000575_pt1 | contig 24358 bp, 25 predicted proteins | sample M_140625_MF_Meta_FD_187316 | JGI IMG/M metagenome (GOLD analysis project Ga0209597, IMG submission 187316) | Freshwater microbial communities from Lake Montjoie, Canada to study carbon cycling - M_140625_MF_MetaG (SPAdes) (version 2) | ecosystem: Environmental > Aquatic > Freshwater > Lake... | reverse complement strand
ATTCTGCTGGGGAAACCCAGCGCTTCACCCGCTTGAATACATCTGGCTGCCGCCTTTTAAACCACCCCAATTTCGCCGGCCAAAAAGAACTCCGCAGCATGCAACCCGTGCGCTGATGAACCGCTTTCTCGGAAAACAATTCCCGCAACGTCGCCGCGTCACCACGGCATCGAGCATCAGCCCAAGTGATCACATTCGTAAGCGGCGCGCCTTTGGAATCGAGACCGACAAGACTGTGCCAAAAGCACGACATCCCTCCCGCTACAACCGAGCGGCGACGCAATGTTTTATCGGCTCGTGCCAGCGACATCGTCCGCCCCAAACACTCCAGGACAGAGCGCAATAGCACGGCAGGCTCCAGCTCGGCACCACCGTCGGAAGTGGTGAGCAACGGGTAACCCTGCTGCGCGGTGGTCTCTACCAAACGCGCACCAGTCTCGGAGAAAAGGGCGGTGCGACAGGACGATGTACCAACGTCAATGGCAAGAATAAGGGGTTCCATAAAAACTCAGCCAACTCCTTTAAGAGCCTCGCGTCACCGACGCCTCGAGCAAAGCAGCGCGCATAATCTCAACAGGAGCGGGACGACCAAACCAAATTTCAAACGCAAGCGCCCCCTGATGTAACAGCAAGGAAAGACCATTTGCCGTACGAGCGCCGACGACGGCCGCGGCCGTGATGAGATGTGAGCGATTGCTATAAATGGTGTCGTACACGAGGTGTGAACGTTGCAAAAATTCCACGCTCAACGGCGAAGGATCGTTTGCCTGCATACCCAAAGAGCTGCACTGCAAAATCAAATCCGTCACCGCAACATGCTCGCCTAAAGATACATCTGAACTGCCTAAAGCAAACACTTCACTCTCCAGCTGGCCCGGTGGATGCACGCCTCTGACTTCGCCTGCGAGAGCCTCCACTTTCTCAAGAGTCCGGTTCACGAGCACAATTCGGGGACAGCCTTCAAGCGCGCATTGCAGAGCAATCGCCCGACCCGCACCTCCCCCAGCTCCTAGAATGAGTACTCGCAAATCGCCGAGGCGCACTCCGAAATCTGCCGCAATCGCCCGAACCAAACCCGGCCCGTCAGTGTTAAAACCAAACAGCTTTTGGTCGCGGATCGCGATCGTATTGACAGCTCCAAGTAATTGCGCGCTTGGATCAAGCACATCCACCATTGGAAGAACCGCCACCTTGTGCGGAATAGTCAGGTTCACGCCCACGAACCCCGCCGGCCCGAGCAAAGAAACCGCCTCGGAAAGCTCCTCGGACAGAATATGCAAGCGGCCATAACTCCCAGACAAGCCGCAAGCCGAGAGCGCCGCGTTGTGCATCGGAGGTGACGCGGAATGCGCCACCGGATCGCCCAAAACGGCAAGCTGTATCGGGGCATTGCACGACCACTGCCGGAGCTCACTAAGACCAAATAATTGCTCGCTCGATTTCACGGAATCACTGAGCTAATTGGGAGTGAACAGCGTGCCGCGTGACGCAGCCGAGACAGAGTCCGCTCGCGTCCCAGCACCTCCAACATCGGAAAAAGGTTCGGCCCAGAGCCGCGTCCTGAAACTGCAACACGCGTCGGCAGAAGCATTTCATTCGGCTTCGAATTAAGATCAGCAGCCAACTGCTTGAGGGAAACTTCGAGTGCAGCGGCATCCCAACTCTCAACGGCACCCCATGCTAGAGTAAGAGCGGCAAGACGCTCAAAGGCGACTGGTGTGGAAAAAGCCTTCGTCACCGCTTGGGGATCAAACGGATAATCCTCTGTGAAAAAGTAGCCCAACCAACTTGGAACCTCGGCAAGAGTCTTGACCTTCTCGCGCACTAGAGCGAGCACCGGATCCAACGCGGTTGGGGTTTCCACCGCAATACCCGCCTTTTCGATAAAGGGCAGACTCAGCGCACGGAGCTCCGCAGGAGACGTCTTCTGAAGGTATTGCGTGTTAAACCAAAGGCACTTCTCAATATCGAAATGCGCATTCTTGCGGTTCACCTTTGCCAGATCAAACAAGCGCACCGTCTCCTCAAGCGCTAGCACTTCGCGATTGTCCTTCGGTGACCACCCCAGCAGAGAGAGGTAGTTGCGCACCGCTCCGGGGAGGAATCCGCCCTCGACGTATCCGGCAATACTGGCTCCCGCGTCCCGCTTGCTCATTTTGGAGCCGTCCTTGTTTAAGATCAACGGGATGTGAGCATACGCTGGCGGCTGAACATCGAGCGCCTTAAACAGTTCCAGATGCTTCGGGGTGTTTGAAAGATGGTCTTCACCGCGGATCACGTGGGAGATCTTCATCTCAATATCATCCACCACGTTCACAAAATGAAAAATCCAAGAGCCGTCCGGTCGGCGAATTGTCATGTCGGGATGTGTCTCAGGATTAGACAAGTCGAAAGCAATGCTCCCGCAAACGATGTCATGAACTGTGACGACTTCGCGTTTGGAACGGAAACGCCAAGCCCCATTGTCTTCATACAAACAATCGGCCGCCAGCAACTTTTGAAAATAGCGTTCGTAAATTGCCTCCCGCTCAGACTGAAAATAAGGCCCGTATTCGCCACCGACCTCAGGACCTTCATCCCAGTTCAGGCCCAACCAGCGCAAACCGTCTAAAATCACGGCCACCGCCTCTGGGGTATTCCTCGCCTTATCGGTATCCTCAATTCGCAAAACGAACTTACCTCCCTCATGTCTGGCAAACAACCAGTTGAACAAGGCCGTCCTTCCCCCGCCCACATGCAAATAACCGGTGGGAGAAGGAGCGAAGCGAACGCGGATTTCAGGATTCATACGAAGTGTTAAACGTGCAAACCCGAGGCCGTGGGCGCGAGCAAAAACGCACCATCCAGAATATACCGCCGTCTTTATCCCTCTAAAATACGCCGCCTCTTACTGCACCCCAAACTGATACACGGTTGAGCTTTGAAACAGCGCACCCGGACGCAAAATGGTATTTGGAAAGGCCGGTTGGTTAGGCGAATCTGGGAAGTGCTGCGTTTCGAGACACAGCCCCGATCTCTCCCCATAAACGCCGCCTGACTTCCCGGAAAGCGTCCCGTCTAAAAAATTGCCCGTGTAAAACTGGAGGCCTGGTTCGGTGGTGAACACTTCCATAACTCGTCGCGAGTTCGGCTCAAAAACCGTCGCGGCCTTCGTAAGTTGGCAGGGACTATGGTCGAGCACAAAGTTGTGGTCGTACCCACGCCCCAAAAGAAGCTGTTCTTCGTTCGCATGAATTCGCGTCCCAATGGCGTGCGGCGTAGTGAAGTCCAGCGCCGTTGCAAATACGGAACGGATCTCACCCGTCGGAATCAGCCCTTCATCTACTGGTGTAAAGTGCTCAGAACAAAGGGTCAGCTCATGAGCAAGAATATCCCCTTTCCCCTCGCCTGCTAAATTGAAAAAGGCGTGTTGAGTTAAATTCAGAGGGGTCGCTTTATCGCACCTCGCCTCGTAGTCGATGCGCCATGCGTTGTCGTCTGTGAGCCAGTAAGTGACTTTTAATTCCAAATTCCCAGGGTAGCCCTCGTCCCCGTCTGGGCTTACGAGACGAAACTCCACGCCCTCACCATACGTTCCCTCAACGACGTGTCCCTGCCATAGAGCCTCGGAAAAACCGCGCAGACCGCCGTGCAAAGCGCATGGACGCCCGCCGGGAGAGTTGTTGGTGGCGAGTTGGTGCGTGTGCCCGTCTAATGAGAAACAACCTCCAGCAATCCGGTTCGCAAATCGCCCCACTACTGCGCCAAAAAATGGAGACTTCTGTTCGTAATCCTCCAACCGCTCCAGCCCCAAGACCACATCCGCCATAGAGCCGGAACTGTCAGGGACAAACAGATGGGTGACCACGCAACCATATTCAATAGCGCGCATTTCTAAGCCCGATTTGTTTCGAAACACAAACTGTTTGACGGCGCGTCCATCGGAAAGAAAACCGTAGGGTTGCGAATGAACGGAGGCGGAATGAGTCATGTGGAGTTCCAAACAAAGGCCTGAGCAAGTCTCCCGCAAAGCCATTTTTCAAGCCCAACGAATTTTTTGGTGAGTCTGAGACCTCATCGAGCCGTCAAAGTGGCAGATTGAATTTTATACTAACCGCCGTTGCCTTGCGCGTCCAAATTGATTTTCCCATTCAGGTGCGGTCGCAGTTGAGCTCGGTAAAAATTGATGATGGGATAAAGCGAAACTGCGCTTTTGCGACATGGGCACGAAACCGCAGAGCACTTCATTGCGCAGACACGCCTTCGAAGCGATCCAGCGCCCTCAGTTGCCTCTTCGAAATCAACACATTTAACTTAAAGAACCCGAATGAGTAAACGGGTGAACCAAATCTATGCTTCCCCCCGAGCAAACCTCCGCAACTGACACTTTGACCTCACCGCCTGTGCTCGATTCTCTGCCCCGCCCGGAACGAATCGACGCTACAACTCCCGCGGCGCGAATATTGTCCGTCGATGCCCTTCGTGGATTTGACATGTTCTGGATCATTGGCGGCGAGCGGGTGGCGCATGCTCTTGAACCATTGGGTGTGGGAGGCTCCTTTGTCTCAACGGTGGTGGAACAACTCAAACACGCAGAGTGGTCTGGGTTTCGCTTTTATGACGGCATTTTTCCGCTGTTCTTGTTTCTCATCGGCGTGTCCATCGTGCTTTCTATGGAGCGCACGCTTGCGAGCGCTGGACGCAAGGGTGCTATCCAACGAATTGTAAAACGCAGCCTTCTGCTTTTTGGCATTGGAATTTTCTACTACGGAGGAGTGTCTAGGGCGTGGCCCGACGTAGCCGTTTCCGGGGTATTGCCGCGCATCGCGTTGTGCTACCTCGTCGCAGCATCACTCTACGTCTTGCTTCCTCGCAAAGGCATCGTCATCACGGCAGCAGCCTGTCTACTTGGCTACTGGGCCATGCTGAGCTTCGTCCCGTTTCCGGATGTGCGCCTCGAGCACGGCACCATTGGAAAGAAAGGGAGTCAAACCGAAGCGAAGGCTCCATCAGTGCTCCTCGCCGGTGTCACCGAAACTGTTAGTGGTACGTTCGAGGAGGGACACAATCTCGCTCACTACGTGGACTTCCGCTGGCTACCGGGGAGGAAGCGAAATCTTTATTACACCAACGAAGGACTGCTCAGCACCATCTCTGCATTGGCAACGACCTTGTTTGGAATCATGGCGGGTTGGCTTCTGACGAGCACTCGGTGGACGGGGCGCCAGAAAGTCGCTTGGCTGCTTGGAGTTGGCGCGGCGAGTTTTTTACTTGGACAGCTTTGGAGCGTGCAACTTCCAGTAATCAAGCGCATCTGGACTCCGTCGTTCTGCTTGGTCGCCAGTGGATTTTCAGCGATACTAATGGGAGCTTTCTACCTCGTGGTGGACGTTTGGAACTGGAGGGAATGGTGCCAGCCATTTTTGTGGATTGGCTCAAACGCACTCGCGGCGTACTTGGCGGCGAACCTACTCGATTTCGACGCCATCGCCGCCCGCTTTGTCGGCGGTGACGTGAAGGCATTTTTGGATGCGAACGTTGAAAAAGGGATGGGCGGTTTAGTCATCGCGTTAGTCGCAGTGATGTTACCTGTGTTGCTGGTTCGGTTTCTTTACCACAGAAAAGTCTTCATCCGGTTATGAAGTCTTACCTCACCCAAGCCGCTCGTGATTTGCCAGCCGAGCCCCTGCTCCTGAAGGCCTGCCGCCTTCTGGGTCGGGCCCCACATTCGACGCTGGGTCGGCTTTCTTGGCCGTTGCTGGCAGGCATTGGGCGGTCGGTTTAGTTTCTCCCCGAGTGCGAGCTCTCTCGCTAAGTGGTTCTCTTGTAGGCACGAAGCTCAACCTGTTGAAATAAACACCTTCTCGCCAGACTTCTAATAAACTCAAGAGCGGCGCGCGAAGCTCATTCTTCAAGCGAGCCGACCGAACAGAATAACGGCCCTTACTTTTTGCGCATCAACTCCCATTCAGCACGGCGCGGTTCGCCGACGGACCACATGATTCCGTTAAAGAGCAGCTTTTGAAAACCGGGATCGTTCCACGTACGTTCGTCATGACCAGACGCGGTATAAAAAACCCGCCCCTTTCCTTGAGCACGCACCCACGTCCAAGGTTCACGCACATCTGCCTCGACTCGTTCCATCAGAATAGTCCGCCCCTGCGCATTGTGGTCAGCGTGAACGTAAGTTTCGTCCCATGTTTCAAACTCCGAAAAGCCCGCCATCACAGGGTGGTCTGGTTGCACAACATTCGCGCGAAAAACTCCCGATCTGTGACTCTTGAACCGACCGCCTACTAATTTGATGAAATCCGCGCTGTTGCCAAAACAAGCGCTTGCACAGTGTACCGGAACAAAGCCGTGTCCGCTTTCCACAAACTCATTGAGCGCGGAAAACTGCTCTGGAGAAATCTTCCCGTGATTTGCGTAGAGTAGAACTGCGTCGAATTTCTTAAGGTTGTCTGGGTTAAGCGAATCCACAGTTGTGGCATACTCAAAGTCTACACCCTTAGAAGTAAGAGCCTCACGCAGAATTGGATAATAGAGATTACTATTATGATGCGGACTGGCATGTCCGAGAAAAAGAACATGGAGACTACTGGAGTCGGCTTCCGCGCTGTTGGACGGCTTCACCACGGCACCGAGGAGAAGAAGTATAAATAGAAATCGGGGAGAGATCTTCACGGCTTTCTCTACCACGGTGCGGCGCCTTATGGGGATGTCAATTTTTAGTGCGAATCGGACATATCGGGAGGTGCGTTTTAAGCGTGGACCGCCGACATATAAACGCCGTTCAAAATAGCGGCGGCATTCAGGTGCTTGGGTGCCACACGCCGCTCCGGAACCTGCCACTCAGCAGTGCGGTTGCTACGTTAAAATTCTGACTGCATTCCTTCAGCCGCCCTGCGAGGCTCGCAGTCCCGCTCATCAGCGTAATCCCCCATGAAAAACATCTTTAAAATCGCCACCTTCTTCCTCTTCACCTTCACGGCTTTTGCAGAAACGCCTGCCGAAAAACTCGGATTCACGCTGGCTGTCCATTCCTACACCTTCCAAAAGTTTTCTCTCCTCGATGCCATCGACAAGACTGCCGCAGTCGGAGGCAAGCACATGAGCGTCTCGGGAAATGTCAACGTCGCGCAACCAGACGGAAAATTCACGAAGTCACCCACGATAACCCTCACAGAAAAGGAATTTACCGATATCCAAGCTCGCATGAAGGACAGGGGCATTTCCCCGATTTTCCTCAACATGGGTGTGGTCAAGCCGGTGCTGGACGAAGCGGAAACCCGTAAGATTTTTGAAGGCGCAAAGCGCATGGGAATCAACGTGCTAGTGGCGGAACCGGAAGTGCACGGCAAGACGGAGGAACTTGGGCCCGTCATGGATGTGGTGGAGAAGCTCGCGAAGGAGTACAACATTAAAGTCGCTATCCACAATCATCCCGGACCCAAGAGCTTTTACTGGAACCCGGAAACCGTTGCCGCCGCCGTTGCGGGGCGCAGCCCGCTACTGGGTGCGTGCGCTGACGTGGGCCACTGGGTGCGCTCGGGACTGGATCCGGTGGAATCACTTCGAAAATTAGAAGGCCGAGTGATCGCCCTACACTTTAAAGATTTGGATAAGGCAGAGCTCTCGGGGCACGATGTTCCTTGGGGCTCTGGGATCAGCAACGCGAAGGGTATGCTTGCGGAGTTAAAGCGACAAAAGTTTCACGGCGCGATCTGCGTCGAATACGAGTTTAACTGGGAGGACTCTGTTACTGAAATCACGAAGTCGATAGAATGGTTCAATGCAACGTGCGCTGAACTTGCCGGCCTATAGTGCTTAATGCGGCCTTTCGAAAATCCCGGCACCTCGCAGAATCCCGTTGCGCAGCTCGAAGAGCTCGACGCTAACCGGGTAGGCGCCGTCTCGATAGGCGTTTAACACAAGGTCAGAGTAGCGGCTCAAATCCGAGCCAAATTGTGGAAAAACGAACGCCTTGTGCCGGTTGGGCACCGCGAGCTGAATCACGTCACCCAACGTCTCCGAAAAGCGAGTGGTAAACTCCGGCGCGAGCACCGCAGAAGCCACCAGCGGCAGCGCACATCCAACTTCCGCGTATTCTATAACCTGCCGTTTATCCCGTTTGAAACTCACAGAACATTGCGCCAAATCCTGCGCCGAAGCTCTCTTGTGAAATTCTCCAACTGCACCCAACTCATTCCCGTATCCAACCATTGAAGACGGGTGAAAGGAACCAACTGGGTTCCGTCCCAACGCCCAGCGCAAAGCAGACTCCGCTTAGCTCCCTCCACCGGGGAGTGGACTTGTGGTGCCATAAACTTCCCCTCCAACCAGATACGCCAATCAGGATCGGCAGCAAGCAGACAATGGGCTGGAGCAATCAAGGGCAATCCCATGAGGATTCGTCGGAGAGCTTGCCTTCGTGTGAGTCGCGCTAAATCCTTGCACGCATGATCACCTTTTTGGAAGGAGTCCTGGCCGAGGCGTATCCCACTCATGTGGTTTTGAACGTGCATGGCGTTGGATACCACGTTTCCATTCCCCTCTCCAGCTACGATAAATTGCCAGCCTCAGGAACCAGGCTCCAACTTCTCACCCACCTCCAAATCAGGGAAGACGCCCATGTGCTTTTCGGATTCGCAACCAGCGCTGAGCGAGACCTGTTTCGTTTACTAATCCACCACGTTTCAGGGATCGGACCAAAAACTGCGCTGGATGTTTTAAGCGGCGTTTCGGTGACGAGTTTCAAGGCCGCAGTGGTGGCCGGCGACACCAAAACACTTTCGCAAGTGAAGGGGATTGGAAAAAAAACAGCGGAACGTATCCTAGTCGAGTTGAAAGACAAAGTCGGAGTGGCCGCAGCATGGGAAGCAGCATCTTCCACGCATGCGCCGACTGGCCGTGCGTTGGAAATGAACGACGCAGTTCTCGCGCTGATTGCACTGGGTTACAAGCAGACCGACGCCCAAAAGGCGGTGCAATCGGCAACTGAGGCACGCCCGGGCGTTGAGATTCCTTCCGACGAACTGGTGCGCGAAGCGCTAAAGAGGCTGGCGTGATGAACGAACCATCCGTTGCCCTAGAGACTCTCCAAAACGCACTTCCTCAAGCCGGTTTATTTGCAGGGAAATCGTGGCGCCTTTCCCCAACTCCATTCCCACTCACTGAGACACTTCATCAGGAATTGGTGGCTCTCGGGGAGCGCCTCTGGATTTTCCAAAAGGCGTGCAATAACCTTTACACGCTCTCTGCCTCGGGCCGCCAACCGGCGTGGATCGCAGAACTGCTCGACAAAGGCAAGCCGGCGGAACTTGTCGAATTCAGCCGCGCCAAAGCTTTCCGACACCATTTACCGCGGGTCCTTCGCCCGGACATCATTCTGACCCAAGACGGTTTTATCCTGAGCGAGTTGGACTCCATTCCCGGTGGCATCGGGCTCACTGCTTGGCTCAACGAAATTTATTCGGAGGCAGGAACTCAAGTTGTCGGTGGCGCAAATGGGATGCTGGAGGCCTTCGCCCAACTCGTTCCCAACGGCGACATACTCGTCTCTCTCGAGGCGCAGACCTACCGACCAGAAATGGAATGGCTCGCAAAGCGCACTGGCCAGCACGTTTGCGATGCAGAGTCTTATGGCAATCGAACAGACCGTGCGGCAGCTGCCTACCGATTCTTTGAACTGTTTGACCTCGAAAATATTCCGGGAGTCGACAAGCTCCAACGAGCGGTACTAGAGGGGGAATCAACCATTACTCCGCCCTTCAAGCCCTTCTTGGAAGAAAAGCTTTGGTTCGCCCTTTTCTGGATGCGCCCCCTGCGAGAGTATTGGAGGCGCGCACTCACTGAGCGGCATTACCTTGCTTTGCAAAAAGTGATTCCGCGCTCGTGGGTACTCGATCCCCAACCGCTTCCCCCACACGCTGAAATACCGGGGCTTGGAATTCATGACTTTCGCGAGCTTAGCGATTTTAGTCAGAAAGAACGGGAGTTGGTAATCAAGGCCAGCGGTTTTTCGGAATTAGCATGGGGCGCACGTAGCGTGGTCATTGGGGCGGATGAACCGCAGTCCGTGTGGAAGGATGCCGTTGAAAAGGCTCTCCTTTCTTTCCCAGATCAACCGTATCTTGCGCAACGCTTTCACAAACCAAAAACTTTCACTCACCCCGTGTACGACGAGGACTCCGGGGCGATCGTACCCTTCCCTTGCAAAGTCAGACTGTGTCCCTACTACTTCGCGCTAGACGAAAAACCAACGCTCGCAGGCGCCCTTGCCACACTCTGTCCCCCAGATAAAAAAATCCTTCACGGGATGAAAGACGCGATTCTCGTCCCCGCCGGAGTTCCAAGGCCCGACTAGACGCGGCCTCAGATTGGGCTAGGATTCACACAAGTGCACTCTACCTCCACAATTTTGATTCATGCGCCAAAAGAGAAAGTCTTCTCTTTGGTAAGCCAACTACTTCGTTGGCCAGAATTTTTGCCTCATTACCGCTTCGTGCGTGAGATTAAAGAACTCGCTGTAACGCCTAGGCAGAGTGAGTTGCACCTGCAGATGTCAGCGATCGGCGGATGGTTTCCTGCGACTTGGCGTGCGCTGTACCGCAGCAACCCGGAGACACTCGAGCTCCACTTTGAACATACAGCCGCCTTCACCAAAGGCATGAGGGTGGTCTGGACGTTGACTCCGGTTTCCGAAGGGACGCAGGTAGAAATTTTGCATGAGCTCCGTTTTCGTTTCCGAGCACTTGCGTGGCTCATGGAACCAGTGCTGCGTTTTGGATTCATTGAACCTGTTGCCCGCAAAACGCTTGCCCGCTTCAAGCTGTTATCGGAGGCTTAATAATGAGTAGTTCCAAGACGAAAAAACGCCGGGCAGTCATCACCGGTCTGGGCCCGATCACAGCCGTCGGGATAGGTAAAGAAGCCCTCTGGCAGGCAGTTCTGGAAGGTCGAAGCGGAATTAGCCGAGTTTCTTTTTTTGATACCTCCAAGCTCCACGCCCATCATGCCGCAGAAATAAAGGACTGGGATCCTTCACGCTTTTTTCCTCCCCACCGATTGAAGCGCTTGGATCGGTACGCTCAATTTGCGGTGGCCTCGGCGTTACTCGCATTGGAAGACGCGCGTTTGCCTTGGAGCAAGGAGGTTCCGCAGGACAGAGTCGGTGTCTCCTTTGGCACTGCGCTTGGGGGCATCGCCCACGCGGAAAAAGAACACTCCGCGTTTATCGCCGGCGGACCAAAAGCGGTAAATCAAACCCTAGCACTCACGGTGTTTGGTGGTTCCGCACATTCCAACATTGCGATCGAGTGCGGCTTTCGCGGACCGGGAACAACGAATTCCAATTCCTGTGCCAGCGGTGCTGTTTCTGTGGGGGAGGCGCTGCGGTATATTCGTGACGACATGGCAGATGTGATTGTGGCGGGGGCTGCGGAGGCCTCGCTGTGTCCACTGACATACGGCGCATTCGATTTTATCAAAACGATGAGCCGTTGGAATCAGGAACCAGCGGCACACGCCTGCCAGCCATTTGACCTTAACCGGCAGGGTTTTGTGATGGGCGAAGGCGCCGCCTGTCTTGTGGTTGAGGAATACGAACACGCCAGACGACGCGGCGCCCACATCTACGCGGAGGTTCTGGGCTATGCACTCAACAACGAGGCATACCACATGACTTCCCCCCTGCCTGGAGGCGCATCGGTCATCCGTTGCATCCGAGACGCGCTCGCCGATGCAGACCTGCAGCCGGAAGCCATTGGATATATCAATGCCCACGCCAGCGGCACACAGATGAACGACGCCAACGAAGCCGCCTGCATCGAGGCGGTTTTTGGGTCTAATCCACCGCCAGTGAGCGGCACCAAGGCCATTACAGGGCATCCTCTAGGTGCTACGGCAGCCATTGAGATGGTACTTTGCGCTATGGCTATCGAGGAACAGATGCTCCCACCGACCCTTCATCATCGCACCCCGGATCCGCACTGCGCCATTGATGTGGTGCCGAACTGCGCACGCCCAGCGAAGATCAAATACGCCCTCAATAATGCGTTTGGTTTTGGAGGAATTAACGCCTGCGTGGCTCTCGGAGGCGTGGACGACAACTTGGAAGAAAAATAAGACGACGAGTTCGGCTTCCTTTTCCACTGCCATTTTCACTAAACTAATTCCATGCTGCACAAGCCCCACAGCGCGCTGCTTCTCGTCGGCCACGGCTCTACCGTCAACCCGGATTCAAGCGCCCCCACCTTCGACCACGCGGAAGCCATTCTACGAATGGGTATTTTTAAGGAAGTTCACTGCGCTTTTTGGAAAGAGGAACCCAGCATGCGACAAGTACTTCACATGGTGGACAGCGAAGAGGTGTACATCGTGACTAACTTTATTAGCGAAGGCTATTTTACCAAAACGGTCATCCCTCGGGAGTTGGAGTTGGATGGCGAAATTACCCGCCGCAACGGGCGGACGCTGAAGTATTGCGAGCCTGTGGGCAATCATTCGCGCATGTCAGAGTTGCTGCTCAAGCGCGCCGCTGAGATTGCCCCAGGAGTCAATCCGGCGGACACGAGTCTACTAATTGTCGGACACGGGACTAATCTAAATGATAATTCGGCATTCGCGGCAAAGCGAGAAGTCGACCGCATCCGCGACATGCATATCTACGGAGAGGTGTTCAACACCTACATGGAGGAGGCTCCCTTGGTGAGCGAATGGGACACCTGCACCAACCGGCCAAACGTGGTCGTTGTTCCCTTCTTTATCGCAGACGGTTTGCACTCTTATCAGGACATCCCAGTCTTGCTCGGAATTGAGCAGGACACAGGACTTGCGGCAAGCCAAAGGGATATCTTCCGTCAGAATCCTTACCACCTAAGGAATAAGACATTATATTACGCAAGTGCGATTGGAACTGAGCCCCTTTTTGCTGAGCTTATACTCGATCAGGTTGCTCTGTTTGACTCGCAACACGCCGACGAAGTCTCGCTCGAAGGCTCAACCCACAACCTTTCCAAGTGAATAGAAATCTCACCCAAGCTCTTGAATCTTGGATCTCCCAAGGTTGCCGCAGTATCGGACAAATCAAGATTACGCCGCGCCCAGAGGGCGGCTACGAATTGCGCCACACGGAGGATTACGACCGCAATGACCTCACCACATATTCAGAAGCTACCGACGCCAGAGCTCTTTCCTTTTTCGACGACGCGAACGCCTATCGTCCCTTAAAAACTGCGCCAACACTGCGCCACGGATGGGTGTTGAACCTGCCCGATTCCGCAGCCCTGCGCCACGCTCTGGATTATTTTTATCCCGCCATGACAGCCCTCTGGCAGAGTCACCTCAAGGGTGAACTGCGACTCGTGCCTCTGAGGGAAACCTTGGACCGTCAAACTGGAATGTACGCTGCGGCCAAACGCCTCAAGGACGATGAGGGTCAAGAGCTCGTCGCCTGGCACTGCGTTCTGGAGAAGTGCATGAAGCGCACACTTTGGAATTTTGCCCCCGGCCAGCCGCTCACACACCTGGCGAAAGAGGCACGCACACTGCCCTCTGGCGCGGGCGCTCCGGGCTTCCATGAAATCCCCCTCATCTGCCAGGAGGCTTGCAACCACCTGGTTCCCGCCTGCCGCGAGACCGTAAAAAAACGGGAGCGTCTCGAAAGCGCGGAGTCCCAGCAACCGCCTCAAAACACCGCCGCCACCTGAGGCAAGCGCAGGATGGTGATCGCAGTTACACCTTCTCAAAGGTTTTTGCGCGCGAGAACTGCAATTCTGGAGTAGCCTGAACGCTGGATGAACGACACAGAATCTAGTGAACCTAAAAACTCTGGCGCTCAAAAGTGGGTCGTTGCTTGGATTCACGCAGGAGATGCACTTGAAAAAATTCGCCACAACGACGTGAAGCTTGCTAATACCGCCGACGGCCTGCGTTCGTTCACAGGGAGTGTTTTGAATGTCCTGCGAACCCGGCCCGCCGCTAAGACATCCGGCTTGGTTGAGCAACAGCGCATTTTTAGTAAATTTAGGGCTTCATGAATGAACTTTGTAGCGTGGCACTTGAGGTTCAACGTGAGTGCGAGAAGCGCGGTTGGAAGTTTTGTTTCATTGGCGGACTGGCCGTTCAGCACTGGGGCGAGCCGCGGTTTACACGCGATGTAGATCTGACGCTCCTCACGGGTTTTGGTGGCGAGGAAACATACATCGATCCACTTTTGGAAGTATTTGAGCCTCGGATAGAAGCTTGCAGAGAGTTTGCTCTTCAAAACAGAGTTCTCCTTCTCAAAAGTGCTGAAGGTATTGGAATAGACATAGCGCTTGGAGCTTTGCCGTTTGAAGAGGAGGCAGCCAGACGTTCTCGGTTGGTAGAAGTCGAGCCCGATGCCGTTCTCAGACTTTGCTCGGCAGAAGATCTCATTGTGATGAAAGCTTTCGCCGACCGTCTGCAAGACCAACTCGATGTTCAGCGTATCTTAATGAGACAGGGCGTTGAAAACCTTGATTGGGAGTACATCCTATTTCACCTCTCGCCACTGTGTCAGTTAAAGGAAGCTCCAGAGATTGTGAGAAAACTCGAAGCGCTAAGATCCACTATATCCTCTCAAGACCTTTAGAAAGCCGTTAGGAAGGGAGTTGCGTGGAGAGTGGAAGACCCATTTTCGCCATCGGGGATGTTCTCGTCTTTTGGGAGGTCGAGGTCGATGGGCTATGGAGAGATGACGTTGCACCCCCGATAATTCTGAACTCAAACGATTTCCAAAAGTTCTCCGGACCTTAAACGGGAGCGTCTCGAAAGCGCGGAGTCCCAGTCACCCACTCAAAACACGGCTGCGACCTGAGGCACACGCAGGATGATGATCACAGCGGTCACCGTAATCATACTCGCGAGCGTGGAGTAGAAAACGGCGGCGGCGGCGAATTCCGAGTCTGCTTGGAATTCATGAGCGAGAAGCGCCGTGTTCACCGCCGTCGGAAACGAGGCGCTGAGAATCATCACGATAGCCTCGGTCCCACGGAATCCGAAGGGGCGCACAAGCGCTGCCGCCACCAACGGACCGGCGACGAGCCTCAAAGCGACCGCCCAAGCGATTCTTTTAAAGCTTTGATTCACCTTGGTTTGAGCGAGTTGCACACCGAGTGTAACCAGCGCAATCCCCACCAGTGCCTGCCACAAATAATCCACCGGCGTCCACAGCCAGCGCCATTCCTGCACGGGAATGTGAAAAAAACGAACGAGCAACCCGCTCACCGCTGCCCATATTGAGAGTTGACGCCAAATCGGAAGTGACGCTTTACGGGGCTCTCCCGTGGCTGAGGCCAGCAAGAGACCGATGGTAAAGGTGCTTAAGTTCTGTGTAACAATCACGAAGACCTGCAGCAAAGGTCCCACAGCAGGGTAGGCGAGCGCCATCAAGGGTACGCCATAATTACCTGAATTATAGAACATCGTGGCGAGCTGCAAACCCCGCATTTGCCCGCGTCCATAGCCGCAAACCTGCGCCACCAGCGCGCTGAGAACGAACATCACGCCTATTACCGAAAGCGTAAAACAAACCACACGCGTCGCCTGCGCCCCATCCAGCGTTGAGCTGACAATCTGGTGAAAGATAAAGGCGGGCACCACCAAGTGAATGTTCAGCTTCACCAACGTGCCCAGATCCAGCCGAAAAGTGCGCTCCAGCACCCAACCCGCTCCAACCAATAACAGGATTGGAAGGAGTATTTGCGTAAATACAGTCCAAATTACCATTTCAGATTATTCCGTTATGGCTGATGCAAAAAGCCCCGAGCACGTATGCCCGGGGCCCTCTACATTTTAGAGTAAAAACTGACGCCCGCCGCTACTGGAGCTGGGCAAGAGTGGCGTTGATCAGGTCGAAAGAAGGCAGCTCCAAAGGAGTCGGCGTTTGCTCCGAGTACCGCACGATTCCCTCTTTATCGATGACGAAAGCAGCGCGTGCAGAAGCCGAACCGATACCCACGAGGTCTGGCAAGAGAACGTCGTAAGCCTTGGAGACTTCCTTGTTCAAGTCGCTGGCGAGTGCCACGGAAATATGCTCCTTCTGGGCCCAAGCTTCCTGCGCGAAAGGGCTATCGACGCTAATACCGATGACCTGCGCATTAAGATCGGCGTAGGCTTTCAGCCCGCCCGAAATGTCACACATTTCTTTGGTACAAACCCCAGTGAAAGCCAGCGGGAAAAACAATAAGACCGTGTTACGATGTCCAATGTTGTCGGAGAGTTTGATATCTTGAAGACCTTCAGCGGTCTTGGTCTTCAAAGAGAAGTCTGGGGCTTTGATGCCGGATGGAATTGCCATAATAGTATTTGCGTGGTGAGCCCACTGCTTTAGTTGAGGCTGCCGCTCAGAGCAACTGTAAAGCGTCCGTGGCGCCGGTCTGCGTCAAGACGAACTTGCGCACCTCAAAAAAGCAGGAGATGACGCTCATTAGCATTAAAAGCTGATTCAACTCTTTAGCATTGCCCGCAGCGGTGCCTTTGTTTTGAGTACAAGATTCCGCCTGCGTTATATGGGCGGTATCTACGCTCTAGAAAACGCTCTACAAAAATGCGCATCGTTTTGAAGTTTGGCTCTGGGATTCTTGCCTCAGTTAAGGGAAACACCTTGGACAAAAGGCAGTTTCACCGCCTTGCCTCGGAGGTCGCCTCTCTTATCAAGGCAGGTCACCAATGTTTGCTAGTCTCTAGCGGAGCAGTCGCTGCCGGTCTGGGCGCTCTTGGAATCACCAATCGCCCCGAAGATCTTGCGCTCCGACAGGCCTGCGCCGCGGTGGGGCAATCCAAGCTAATGGCGCAATATGCGGAATGTTTCGCCGAGCACGAATTGCAGGTTGCTCAGCTCCTTCTCACTCACGGCGACATAGACAGTCGCACCCGTTCACGCAATGTGCACAACACTCTCACACACATCCTAAAGAATTGCTCGGTGGTGCCCATCATCAATGAAAATGATTCTGTCGCTACTGAAGAGCTGAAGTTTGGCGACAATGACAGACTTTCCGCCGAGGTTGCCATCCTCGCGCACGCCGACTTGCTCATTTTGCTCACTAGCGTCGAGGGCTTGCTCGACGGCCAGGGAAAACGCATTCCTCAAGTCGACAATGTCGATGCCGTCGCAAAGTTTGCACATGATGAAAAGGGACGCCTCTCGGTGGGGGGAATGGTGTCCAAATTGCAAGCGGTCAAGCTAGCGGTTTCCGCAGGGATCCCAACTGCCATTTGTAGCGGGCGCAAAGCAGGACAGATTACAGCACTCACAGCGGGACGCAATGTGGGCACCCGTTTCCTGCCCTCGCCCCGTTCACCTCAATCACCATGAGCACTCTAGCGGACACCATTTTAGATTACGGTCGCCGGGCTCGTGCTGCGGCAAGAGCACTCGCCCGCACTTCAACTGCGCAGCGCAATGCGGGAGTGATTGCCATGGCGGAAGCGCTAGTTGCATCTGAGGCAGACATCCTCGCCGCCAATGAGCTTGATCTCAGCCAAGCGAAGGAACGAGGCCTCTCTGGAGCCATGCTGGAGCGCTTGGCACTGAATCCGAAGCGGGTCGCCGCAATGGCCGAGGGCGTACGCCAAGTCGCGGCCCTTCCGGATCCGGTGGGCGAGATTATCCGCCGCTGGACTCCTCCGAATCAATTGGAAATCAGCAAAGTGCGCGTCCCAATTGGCGTGGTTGGAATCATCTACGAATCCCGCCCGAACGTCACCAGCGACGCCGCTGTCCTCTGCACGAAAACAGGGAACGCGACGATTCTACGCGGTGGCTCGGAATCCATTCGCTCCAATATCGCGATTGCAGCGGCGCTCTCACGGGGGCTCGAGGCAGCGGGGTTGCCCGCAGACTCTATTCAGCTAATTCAAGTTACTGATCGAGAAGCCGTTTCACACCTATGCGCCATGGATCGCTACCTCGACGTGATCGTGCCCCGAGGAGGCAAGAGCCTGATTGAAACCGTTGTAAGCCAAGCTCGTATGCCAGTCATCAAGCACTACGACGGCATTTGCATCCTATACGTGGATAAGACTGCGGACGCGGCTATGGCGGAGGCCATTGTGGTGAACGCAAAGTGCCAAAGGCCGGGCGTTTGCAATGCGGTAGAAACTGTATTGGTGCATCGGGACGTTTTAGTCGGGTTTTTGGAGCAAACCGGCAGGGCACTCGCCAAGCACGGGGTCGAATTGCGCTGCGACGCGGAGACGCTAGACGCAGCGGCGCAGATTGAAGAGCTTAAGTTACATGTCCGATTAGCTGAGGAGCAGGACTTTAAGACTGAATTTTTGGAGCTAATTCTTGCGGTGAAGGTGGTGGGCGGCTTGGAGGAAGCACTAGAGCACATCGAAGAACACGGTTCCCGCCATAGCGACGGCATCATCACAGCAAACCCGTCCACTGCAGAACGTTTCCTTCAGGAAGTCGACTCCGCGACCGTCTACTGGAATGCGTCCACTCGGTTCACAGACGGAGGCGAGTTCGGGTTCGGGGCGGAGATTGGGATTTCGACAGATAAGTTGCATGCCCGCGGACCGATGGCGCTGGAGGAATTAACGACTTACAAGTATCAATTACGGGGAAACGGGCAGATCCGCGCCTAAACCAAACCATGCAAGCGTCCATTAAGCTCTCACTTAAAAAAGCGTTAACCACTGCTGCCAAAAAATTTACATTTGGCGTCGTGCTGTTTTGTACCCAAGGCTGCATGACTTTCAGCGAGGTCAAACTGGATGCCAACCTCGAGGCTGCCCGGGTTAAGCTGATGGAAGGCGCCATCACGAGAGATCAGGGCGTTATTCAACCGCTGCTAGCTCCGGATTTCGCTTGGAGGGAGGATGATGCGCCGTTGGATGAAGAGCCTTACGATTTCTGGAACCGGCACAAATTGTGGCCTCAATTCGGGGCGCTTTTGAAGGAACAACCCGTTCTTCGCAACGGCTTGATGAAGGTTCCAAAAGATTCCGTTAAAGAAAGTTACAAAGGCCCAAGAATGGCCTGGAGACAGGTGGGAGGAGAATGGCGGCTAGCCTATTTCTTCGCTGGTGCCCCACAGACGCCTTAGGACCCCTAGAAACGGCGGCGCGTAGCCTTGCACAGGCTAACACCTTACTCGCGAGTGGTTCCGTTTGTTACCCCGTTTCGCAACGGTCGGCGACATTTACATTTCCGTTACAAGAAAGCCGAGATTCGAAATAATGCCTTAACAAAAGGGCGCTTTAATGGGCATTGCGGTGGTTCTCCCCAATCATCTCAGAACAACCAAAATCCGGCCCATGAAAACTGCAGCTACCTTCCTCACCGTTGCACTCAGTCTCCCCGCGTCCTTGTTGGCGGCCACATTACCGCCGCCGCATCCCGCGACGCCGCCACCTCCTGCGTCGCAGCCCCCTCAACCTCCGCCGAACACGCCGCCGCCTCAACCCCCGGGACGTGCCATCGCCGATGTCGGCCGCTTCGCCACCGTTCTTCCCGGGCTCAACGCCGCCCAGAAAACCGATTTTGCCTCCGGGAAGGTCGAGTTCCTCAACGTCGAAACAGTCGAGGGCGGTCTGGGCCCGATCTTCAACGACGTGTCCTGCGTGGCCTGTCACTTTCAAGGCGGAGCTGGCGGAGCGAGCCGCACCACGGTGACGCGCTTTGCCCGCTTGTTAAACGGCGTTTTCGATCCAATGACCGAGTTTGGCGGTCCGCTGCTCCAGCGCCGTGCAATCGCTCCGGCATTTATGGAATTCGTCCCGAGGGAGGCGACGATCATTGCCAGACGCCTCACAACGCCCTTGTTCGGCGCTGGTCTGATAGAGGCAATTCCTGATGCCAATCTCCTCGCCAGCGCAGCCACCGCTAAGCCTGACGGCATCAAGGGAAAAGCGGCTTTGGTGAAGGATCCTATCAGTGGGGAAATGCACGTCGGACGTTTTGGCTGGAAAGCGCAGCATTCGAGTTTGGACGGGTTCGCCGCGGACGCTTACCTGAACGAAATCGGGGTGACCAGCCGCTATTTCCCGGAGGAAAACGCCCCCAACGGCAACAAGGCGCTCCTCGCCAAGGCTGATAAAGTGCTCGATCCCGAGGATGCGCTGGCCGTGGGCGCAGTGAAGTCCGACCTCAATTTGGCCGCTGACTACATGCGCCTTCTCGCCCCGGTTCCCCCAGCGAACCCGACGACGGCGAGCCTCAATGGCCAAGCGCTCTTCACTCAAGTGGGTTGCGCAGTTTGCCACACTCCGTCACTCTCCACTGGAGGCTCCTCTATCGCTGCGCTTTCCAACCAAAAAGTGCCCCTTTACTCCGACCTCCTACTCCACGACATGGGGCGGCTAGGTGACGGCATGGTTCAAGGGGCTGCTAACGCGAAAGAGATGCGCACGTCTCCTCTGTGGGGTCTGCGCTTACGGGATGCCTTTCTCCACGACGGCCGCGCTTCAACGGTGGATCTCGCCATTCTAGAACACGACGGCGAGGCTAAAGTCGTCCGCGATCGTTACGTGAGACTGCCCCCAGCAAAGCGGCAAGCGCTGCTCGCCTTCCTTAATTCCCTGTAGCGAAAGGCAAAGTGCGTCTGTAAATGGTGTGCAGACGCACTTTGTGCGGGAACGAACCGGAAGGTTAGACCAACCAGTTGCGCAATGAGTATTCGCTTCCCGTGAGATTAAACTCCACGGGCACCCGCTCCGGGTAGCACTCGCGCTCCAACCCGTTTTCCAGCACCTTGACTTGGAAACGCACCGCTTTGCCCCCGTTTAACCCCAACTTTTCCAGTGGAATACTTAATTCCACGACCTCCTCTATTGCCACGCCCGGGCAATCCGTCTCCTCAGCGTCGGTAGAAATCCAGCGGTAAGTCCCCTTCCCTTTCGCTTGCAAGTTGGGAATCAACAGGGCGGCTTGTGTCACGCCATGAAACTCAATGCGCAATGACACATTCTCCCAACACGTAAGATCTAAGCGGATGTACACCGCCTCACTGTCGTTTCCAAAATGAAACTGTTTGAGCATCCGATCCGAGCGGTACATCGCCCCCTGTTCACTGCCCGCGACATAACAACCCGCCCCCATCCAATCAAAGTAAGAGGATTGCCGCCCAGTCAGCTTTCGAAACACGGGTTGTTGGGGTTTGCGGTACAGCGGGGTCACTCGCATTGCGGTAATAGGCTCCTCCAAAACTGAAGGAGGAAGCTTGCCGCAAAGCGTGTACACGTTTTTGAGATGCTGGCGGAACAAGTCGTCAAAAAGCGCGTCGTTGTCTGTGGAAAAATCTGGGCCGTACCACCAGAACCAGTCGCTACCCTCGGCGGCGTAGATTTCTTGAAAAGCCGCCTCTTGTTGCTCAGGGGAAAGGTGCCCCGCATCCGCTTGAGTTTGCAAAAACTCCCGCGTCTCCCCCAACAAATTCCACGCACGATTTTCCTCATCCTCGCCGATCCAGATGTCAAAATTACTAGATATCCAAGAACCGGTGTGCAGCGTATGAATTGTCTTTTTAGGAGGCTCTGCGGCGAGGGCCGTCTCGATAGTCGCCGTCTGCAAAAGCGGTTCGGCGAGCACTCCCGCGTACAGGGCCCGCAAAAAACCCTGCCCGCCGTCTGCAAAAGTCTCCCACGCGTTCTCGCCGTCTAGAATGAGCGGGATAATACCACGTTGCTCCGGCAATACGTGCGCGATGTGCGTGAGGTGGTGCAGCAGGTGGCGGGCGGCGTCCTCTGGACGGTTTTTCGCGGCCATAAAACCGATGAAGTCCGAAAGCGGCTTTTCCCTGAACACCGCCTGCACAGAGGAAGCGCCATGTTTAATGTTCCACCCTTGAAATAATTCGAGATGATCCGTCTGCTTTCCATGCAGTGTCGGATCCTGAGCAAGCGAACGGAACAAATTATCCTCGTCGGAACAAAAATAAAGAATCCCCGCCTCCTGTAACAACGGCACCAACTCCGGCGCAATGGAGCCCTCGCTGGGCCAAAGCCCCCGTGGAGAACGTCCAAAAAGCTGCTCGTGCTGCTGGACAGCCAATTTAAGGTGGGCAGCAGCGTCGGCGGGCCAGTGAAAACGACGGGGAAACTGGCGCCCAGGCATGCTGCGTTCAGCCATCGCACTGTCATACACCAGCGGCAGAATCGGATGATAAAACGGGGTCGTGGTGATTTCCACCTGACCGCGTTCCTCAGCCTGCCGGTACAACGGGATAATCTGCGAAAGAATAGCCTGATGGATGTCCAGCACCCGTTCTTTTTCCTCCTCCGTAAAATGGCGCCCCTTTAGTTTCAACGCCGTTAACTCCGGATATAGCCGCTCCGCCGTGTAGCCGCACCACGCTAGGTTAAACCACACTTGAAGATCCAAAAAATCCTGAGCCGACCAGTAGCGGATCCCTCGCCGAACTTCCTCCAGCTCAAACGTGAGACCCCGCTTATTCAGTAGCTCGAAGTAGCGCGGGTACGGCTTTAATAAATTGTCCCAGTGGATTTTGAAAAAGTTTTCCAGAATCCCCAACTTCTCATGCTCCTCCAATCGCGCGGCGGGCTTCCTCGCCCAATCTCCCCACAAATCGCGCACCCTATTTTGCGCGAGCTCTTGGATTTGGAGAAGGAGCACTGGAGTCATGTTGAAATTCACCCGGACTTCAGGGAACTCCTCAAGGATGGACACCATGTCCAGGTACCCTTTAACCGCGTGTAAACGCACCCAAGGCATCATTGCCGTGCGAGTCGCCGGATTCACGTAATACGGCTGATGCATGTGCCAAAGAAAAACAGCGTGCGCCATCCCTAACCTCTAAAGCGAACTCGCCATTGCAGCAATGCCAAGCCTCAACCTGCGCGCGAATTTCCTACGTCAAAAATGCCTCCGCCCAGCTATTTCCCCTCAAAAACAACCTTTCTTTTTATCCGAATGGGTGTAACGAAATCGTGACGCATGAAAACACCCCTACTGACTGTCTCCCTCTCTCTAATCCTCGCGTTCTCCGCTTGCGCCGATTCCTCCCTTACCCTCAACGGCGTCCACAACTGCTGCAAAAAGTGCGACACCGGAATTTCTGAGGCCGTTGCAAAGGTCGCAGGAGCCACCGCGCAGATAGAAAAAAACAAAGTCACCATCACGGCTAAAGATGATGCCACTACGAAGCAGGCCATGGCTTCACTCGTGGCCGCCGGATATTATGGCGAAGGTGCAACGGCCCCGGAAGTCGCCGATGCAAAGGTAAAATCTGCGACCATCACCGGACTGCATTTATGCTGTGGCAAGTGTGTTACGGCCACTGAAACCGCGTTAAAAACGGTTGCCGGCTTCTCCTCTCACACCGCCACCAAAGGCGCCGCTTCTTTCACCGTGGAAGGCGATTTCAGTACCAAAGAACTCAACACGGCCCTCCACCATGCGGGATTGCACGGGACCATTAAGTAAGGGCTCGATCCAATACTCAGCAACGCACGAGTGCCCGCGACTTGGCACACGAAAACCGCACGCACTCGGCGTTGTTCCCTCGCTTTATTGGCGCATCCTTTCGCCAACCGTGAGAGAATCTTCCATGAACTGGCTTTTTCTCTCCATCGCAATTCTTTCAGAGGTGCTAGCCACTTCCTCACTGAAGGCATGCGAGAGCTTCACAAGATTCTGGCCCAGCGTGCTAGTGGTGAGTGGCTATGCCTCCGCCTTTTACTTTCTCTCCCTGACCCTTCGCACTATCCCCATGGGCATCGCTTACGCCATTTGGTCGGGCGTGGGCGTGATTTTAATCTCGCTCATCGCGTGGATTGTTTACGGACAACGCCTAGACAGCGCAGCAATCGCTGGGATCTGCCTTATTGTCGCGGGCGTGGCCGTGCTCAATCTGTTTTCCAAAACGGTCATGCCCGCTTAGTCAGCTACGTCTAACCGCAACTCCCCGCTGGAGGTGGCGTACCGACGCCAAAGCTTACTTTACCTCGAGCGACAGCAGCTCAATCAACGGCGCAGGGTCAGGCAAGCCGTGCGGATGGTGGTCACCTCCCTGCTTTGGGAAAACTTTGAAACGTCCACCTGACTGCTCCCAAAGTTTCACAATCGGCTCTCCGTTATCTGGGTAGGGCACCACGGTGTCCGCCGTGCCATGGACGGAAATTAAAAACACACCGGCTTTCACCGCGGGTTGAAGACCGTCGATAGGGTGAATCGATCTGGCCTGCGCGTCCTCATCATTCTCAAAGTGAAAAACCGTCTTGTAACGGGTCCAGTCTCCGGCACCGCCCTTGCCTTTTGCGGTGAGCTGAAAACCGCCCGGCCAAGAACGAATATCACACACCCCATTATCCAGATACAGCACACTCACCCGATCGGGATGCAGTCTGGTCCATGCGTTTACGTAAAGGCCACCACGGGAAATTCCAA